>Ga0302285_10000111_pt1 | contig 49317 bp, 54 predicted proteins | sample III_Fen_E2_2_FD_200455 | JGI IMG/M metagenome (GOLD analysis project Ga0302285, IMG submission 200455) | Peat permafrost microbial communities from Stordalen Mire near Abisko, Sweden - III_Fen_E2_2 | ecosystem: Environmental > Terrestrial > Soil > Wetlands > Permafrost | place: Sweden: Abisko... | reverse complement strand
AAGATTTACCAAATATGTTAGTTCATGAAATTTATCATTATGTTGATGCGTTATTAGGACAAAAAAATGATTTGAGCAAAGAATTAAATTTATCTCAGTTTATTGATAAAAATGTAGATAATCAAGCAAGAAAATATTCATCTATTTATGGCAGAAAATTTAGTGAAACTAGCCCAGATATTAAAAAATTACTTAAAGAATTATCTATAAAAACAATAAGTAATATTGAATATTTAAAATCATCAGAAGAAATATTTGCCCGATGGAAAACATTTAAAAGTTATATGATAAAAAAAGGGTATATTAAAGATATGAATAGTCCTGTTGATAATGAATTATTTATGAAATATATAACAAATATCAAATCTATAAATAGTGAGGATCTTGAATTTTTATTAGTAATAGATTGGAGCACAATACCAGAACTAGATAAATTAAGTTTATAAATTTTTAAGTAATTCTAAAGACTCTATATAAAAATTATCTCTTTTTTTTGTTAACAACTCTATTATTTCTTTATTATATTCAATAAATTCTTTTAATCTCTCAATAGTCACATCATGATCATGCCACAAACCAATTGTTTCCTGAATGTTATTTATATTTTCAATATTTTCATTTTCATCCAACATTAAAAGAGTATAATACACTCTTTTCAATCTTATCCTTATTTCGTGTAAATTAGTTGTCGTAATAGATATATTACGAATGTCAGACAATCCAATATCAATTCTAGTTCTAACATTGGCGAGTATCTGTTCATCAATATGATATTCTTCTATTCTATCTAATTTATCATTAATATATTGAAACTCTTCTTGAAAACTATCTTTAATATTAAAACAATAAAGTTTTTGTTCAAGCATCTCAGATAGATATAATTGATATGGATCTCTATATTCTGTTAAAATTTTTTGCTGAATTTGAATATCACGAATTTCACCTGATAATTTAAATAAATTTGTAAATCCTGATGGAAAATCTTTATCTCTAAAAAGTAAGCCATCTAAAAGAATATTAAAATTCTTCAGCCGTTTAAGTGTGGTTCTTATCTTATGAATATCGTCCTCAGTTACATCTATAAGTAATCTGGAATGATGTTCATTAAAAATTTTCTTTTGATCTTCAAAGTATTCCTGTAGTCTTGTCATCATACTGCAAATGTAATCATTTTTTTATACAATAAAAATTATATATAGATATTATATGAAATATATCAAATTGTTTGAAAATATAGAACGGAAATATAATGCAAAAAATTATACATCAAAATTTAATATTTAAAAAATGAAGCATATTAAAAAATATGAAGGTGTGGCCGATAAATATGCTAAAAAGAAATGGGCATGGAAAAATGATTTTGAATATTGTTACACTTTATATACGAATGAATTTGATAAAGCAACACCAGAAGAAATAGCAAGAGACAAATATAATTTATGATATAAACATTTTATATTCAGCTAATCTTCTCTCTTTTAAACCAGGGAAATTATCACTAATACCAGTTTTTAATATTATTTTGGCGGCTTTATCTAATTCATTTTGTTTTATTTTTTGAATAAATTCAGATTTTCTCAAACCATCAATACCCATATTAAATGCAAGTGAGATTAATACGTTATATTGTCTTTGTGATAATTTAATATTTATATTTTGATCTCTCCATTCATCAAAAATTCGTCTAACTCCATCTGCAGCATAATTTATATCAATAATAAATAATTCATTTGCTTTTTTTCTTGAAATTTTTTGACCTATTTTATAATTTGAATCATTTATAGGCTCACTATGGCCAAATCCTATTGTTATTCTACCATCATGTAAATCATACGCCTTCGCACTAAATTTTTCCTCATTTCTTATATGATCCCAACCCTCTTGTGATAATCTTAATTTATTATTTTTTTTTATAGAATTTAATTCAGAATGTAATATAATTTTTTCTCTTTCACCTATATTTCTTGTATTAATAATATGGGAAATTTCTGAAAATGAATATATTGACAATAAACTAATTATTATTGACTTTGCAATATTATTATTTAAAATATTTTTAAAATTTATTTTTTCTAAAATATAATCATCATAATCTTTAATCATAACGTATATATATTTAATATTAAAATCATAAATATATAGGTGATTATAAGATAATGATAGAAAATGATTTTTTATTATTTATATATAGAATAAAAAACATTATGAAAAAAATAACAACTGATCAAGCAAAAGAAAGAATATTATTAAATAATTCTAATATTATATTCCTAAGTGATTTTTTAGGCACATATAATAAAAGTAAATTTAAATGCTTAATTTGTAACCATGAATGGACAACTACCGCAAAATATGTAATAAATGGTGATAGTGGCTGTCCTGAGTGTGGAAAGAAAAAAGCAAAAGAAACCATTAAATATAATCTAACTACTGAAGATTTTAAAAAAAAAGTGTATAAAAAATACGGAGATAATATAAATATCATTGGAAAATATATTAATGCTATAACTAGAATAGAATCTCAATGTAACATTTGTGATCATATATGGAAACCATATGCAAAAAACTTAATAGCAGGAACAGCAGGTTGCTATAAATGTAGATGTAAAAATACAGGTGTAAAAATAAGAAAATCACCTGAAAAATTTTTAAATGAAATAAATAAAATACACAATGATAGAATATCTATATTAGGAGAATATAAAACCTGTAATAGTAAAATGAATGTTAAATGTAATGTTTGCGGTAATTTATGGACAAGTAATACTGCAAGAGAATTATTAAGAAGAGGTTGCCCAAAATGCAATTTATCAAAAGGTGAATTATTAATATCAGATATATTAAAAAAATTAAAAATAAATTATAATGATCAACATATTATTAATGGATTAAAAACTGAAGATAATGGTACACCATCTTTTGATTTTGTGTTATATGATGAGTACAATAATGTAAAAACTATTATAGAATATGATGGTCTTCAGCATTTTAAAGCAGTAAAAAGATGGGGAGGTATTAAAAGGCTTGAAAGACAACAAAAAATAGACAAATTTAAAAATAATTATTGTGGCGAAAACAATATAAAAATGATCAGAGTGCCATATACAGATTTAAAAAAAATAAATATTGAATACATTAAAAATTTATTAAAATAAAAAATAATATCTAAGATTTAGAAAAGGGCACCAGATGGGATTCGAACCCACATTTTTCATTCCGTTATGCACATAGAGTTTAGGAAACTCCGCCATTACAGGTGCGTGGTGCACGGCGGGCGGCTCGCCAGCCGTGCGTTCCCTATCCGTGCATATATTGTAAAAAAAATGGACTTCGGACTTGTAAAATACCGAAATGAGATCCTTTAACCCGGTCACTAACTTAAAATGTAATCTATCCATTTTTTTTGAGCAGAAGACGGGATTCGAACCCGCTGCCTGAAGATTGGAAATCTCCTACTCGACCTAAATGAGCTTCTTCTGCAATATTTGTGCTAATTTTTTCTTTCTTATTAATTTTTTTTCATCTTGATAACAAACTCGTTCATAAAGGATATTCTTATCACTATCAAAAAGCCACCCTGTATTGAAATTATATTGGTCGGCATCTTCAATATCATAAATTTCATAATGATGTGGATTAGAATACCCTAAATTCATATCATAAACATCTATAGTTTTTATATATTTCCCGTTTATTTTATTCTTATAAATGTACTGATTCATTGATATTGTAAGTTAGTGATCCTGATGAGACTCGAACTCATAACCTACAGATTAGAAATCTGTTGCTCTATCCAATTGAGCTACAAGACCTTATGAGCACCCAGACGGACTCGAACCGCCAACATCCTGATTACAAGTCAGGCACTCTACCAATTAAAGCTATGGGTGCAATAATTCTATTTCCTTTACAATGCGTGTCTAATGTTGCATTACAATTAGGACACACTATTCTTAAATTATCTAATCTATGATCATCATGAACACCATTTATATGATCTAATATTAAACTCATTTTTTTACCTTGCCAATTTTCATCTTGACCACACAATTCACATTTTCTTTCTTTAATTCCTTCATTATATAATCTTTCTTTCAAATATGTTGTCCCAAAAGTAGAATTCTCAACCAATATTTCTAATAAACATTTTTTATTAAAATTATCCATCTTCTTATCTTTATTAATATTAAGATGTGCAATATCTATTTCAAATAAATTAGCGTATTTTAATATAGTTCTATAATTTGCGCCTTGATGTGTTAATTCTAATTTATTAATAACCTCTATTTTTGTTGCCGAATTTTTTATTATATTTTCTAAATTTTCTTTATTCCATCTCTTATTCATACTTTATATATAATACTTTAATTAAAAAGTTTGAGCTTCTGATAGGTCTCGAACCTACATTCTCCGAGTTACGAATTCGGTATTCTACGTTGAATTACAGAAGCAAAAAATTAATTGAGGCTCATTTCGGTAACGATCCGATTTCCCTGCGATACAACGGCAGACATCATCCACTAAATGCTTAAGAGCCAAAATATTAAACTTAATCTTGTACAATAAACTTGATAGGTTTATTATTCAATTGTACACTTACAGGGAGTCGAACCCTGGATCTTCTGTGTGTTGGACAGACGCTTTGAACCAACTAAGCGATAAGTGCATGTGCCCCCACAAGGAGTCGAACCTTGGATCTTATGGATGTAAACCATACGCTTTAAAACCAACTAAGCGATAAGGGCATTAAAAGAGCGATAGGTGGGAGTCGAACCCACGACGCGTTTTCACTAACCTGCTTGGAGGGCAGGTACCATCGACCGCTAGGAGACTATCGCAAATACTTAATACTGAGCGAATAATGGGACTTGAACCCACAACTTCCACCTTGGCAAGGTGGCACTCTAACCAATTGAGCTACATTCGCATTATTAAATCACAGATTACATTTTTTAGAATTTACAATTTACAAGTTTGTTTCTTTTTTGAATTGCTGTATGTAATCTTCAAGATTTATTTTTTAAGAACAGAATACTATTTTTTTTCTTTTCCATAGAAGTTTTTTTAATTTGCTGTTAGTATTCTTTATCAGAGCAACACGGTGGGATTCGAACCCACGACATCATCTATACCACAGATGCATTCTACCTACTGAATTACAATTGCATTTCGATTTTTCTTTCTCAACTATAAAAGTTTCAAGGAAATATAAAATCGTAAAACCCTACATCGTGGATCGTGTGAGATTTCGACTCCTCTTAAACATTGCAAGTGTTTCGTGCTAAGCAGGTTACACTACACAACCCATATAAATTTCTTTTAATTCTTCCAAATCTATATATGTTTTAATATCTTTTTCATAATATTTTCCATATTTATCTTCAAATATTTCTATTTTTTCTAACAATTCTTCAATTGTCAATGAACAATCATCAGATTTACTTTGATTTTTCTTATTCACAATCAATTCACAATTTGCTGGATGTGCAAGTAATAATGGATTTATTAATTTTCGAAATCCTCCTTTTACTGACAACATATGATCTCGACTCACACCATCAACATTATCACCATTATTTTTAGCCTTATACCAGCCAAATTTTTCAATCAATGTAAAATCAAATTCAGTATTAAAATCTTTCAAATTGAATTTAAATTTTGATAACACATAATATAACTCAAACTCTGTTTTATTTTTAGAATGATATTCGTTTTTACATTTTATATTACAAAAAATTCTATTTCTATATCTAAATTCTAATACCGAATCACAATTAAAACATAATTTAGAATTTTCATAATATAATTCCTTTTCTTTAACGTATTTAATTTTTTCCGAATTTAATAAATTTTTATAAGCAGATTCTATTAAACTTTTTCTTCCATCTTCACTTAAATTATGCTTTATACCCTTTCTTAATTTGTTATTAAATTTTGCTGAACAAGAATGATCACAAAAGTCCGAATTTAACAATCTTTTTTCAAAGGATATTATTTCACCACAAAATTTACAGATATTAGGATTTTTCAAATATTCTTTTTCAGCCAAAACACTTTTATTTTTAAAAATTTCTTTAACCTTACTATAATCTCTTAAATTTTTATTAACATATATATTTCTACATTTCAGAGAACAATACACTCTTTTATCATCTATTAAATTTTCACACTCATCGTTTTTACACTTTTTCATTTATAATACTTATTTTTAATTATATAGTAATAAAAATGTGGAAAGTTTATTTTATGAACCCTGTGGAGACGAGGATAATCGAAATCCCCTCACGAACATTGCAAGTGTTCATCGCCTTAGCCTTGGAACATGCGCCCCCATTTGTGAAGATTCACATCTTCACTTTATTCTAAATCTTAAATATGTCAAATAACTCTTTATTGTGATCCAGAAGGGATTCGAACCCTCATTTTCATTTCCGTTATGCACATCTCGCTTAGAAGGCGTAGCCATTACAGGACCAATATAATGTGTGTCTATCCACACCTGTCGCAGTCGATTAACTAAAACTTTTCACAGTTTCGATACACATATTCAACTGTCTAATATGCTGCTGTCTGAGTGGTGGGATTCGAACCCACGGACCGATGTTTCCAGAACACCGTAGTATAACCATCTGCAATACACCCAGATAAATGAATTTCTACGCTTCCTCTCTATCGGTACTATGAAATTCTAACAGTCTCCTACTCGTCGGGTATGTACGATTTGAACGTCTCCCCAAAATCCCAAATTTTGGATGCAACCAAGTTACACCTCATACCCGTTTTTTTTATTAAACAAAAAAATCCGAAAATTTTGAAACTCTCGGATTTTTTATATTCTAGTTAATCTATATTATTTAGATTAGGTATAATACATCCGAGCGTAGTCTGACTGGTCTGCCTCCTACGGGAGCAGTTGTCGTTGCCACTGTCGCTGTATTTGTCCTAAAATTTTTCATTATTTCTATTTATTTCTTATTTTGTTTTATTATTTCTTAATTTCTCTACAAAGATAAAGACTTTTTCCGAATAAAAAAATATATTTTATATATTTATTAAAAAAAGTCGTTTTTTTCTGTTTTTAGTATATAATGAATAACTTAAAAAGTTTATTAATTATTGTGATAAAGTTGCACATCACCAATATATTCAATAACCTCACCTTTTTTAATTTTTAAATCTAATTTATTTTTTCTTTCATATTCCATTAAAAATTGTAAACCTTGTTCATAGATGTCACACTCTACACTTTGATCATCATCACTCAAAGCAATATTAACAACAGACATAACAGGTACTGGCAACAAATCATAATCATATAAAAGACCAAATGATCCTTCGTCACAAGTTTCTAGTATAAATATTCCTCTTTTCATAAATTATATTATTTTTAAAGCTGATTCGTAAATTCCACACAAAAATCCATCCTCAAATTTTATAGTTGTATACCATCTTTTATAATTGTATGATATAACAACTGCTGTCATTCCATTTTTTGTTCTTTCAATAATCTCGTTATAATTTCCAAATTCTTTTACTTTGTCAAATTCATCAAGATCAACTACAACGTAGTCTCCTTTTTTAATCATTTATTTTTTATTTTTATATTACTTTTAATATTGGGATCTCCAATTTAATCTAACTAATTCGTTCATTTTCATAGTATCTTCATATGAATATTCAACATTTAAATATTTGAACCAATCTTCAATCATATTATTACCAAGTTTATCAGTTCTTAAAAATATTCCAGGCGCACCAGGATATCCTGTATATCCAGAATAAATAGTTTTGAACCAATCATTAAAATTTTCAACATTAAATTTTTTCTTAAAAAAAGATTTAAAATTTGATATTTTCATTTTAATATATTAATTTTTAATATTCCCAGCCATTATATTTTATATGAGGAACATCATCTTGTTTAACTCTACGAATCTTACGATTACGTTGTCTTTTCCATTCTTTACGAGAATGTGATTTACGACCATTAAGATGTTCTATTTGTTCTATTTTAAGACTCATTGGTTAATTTGATTTAAATACAAAGATAATAATAAAATTGAAATAAAAAATTTTAAATATTAAATTTATTCAAAGTGGTTTTATATGATTTCATTTTTTTAATAGAATCTGTGTCTAAATTTATTTCTGGTATAAATCCATCTTCTTCAGTTTTGTCATCCCAAGTAGTTTTTCCAATCTCTATGCCCATATCCGAAAAATCTAGTTTTAATGCTTTATAATCAACACTCTTACCATCAACTATTTTATCAAGATATAACATCACCCACTCTTCATTTATATTATAAGACGAGCCATTACATTCATAACCACCAAAATTACCATTAGTTAGATTATCTATAAGTTGTTCAATAACCTCTTTTCTTGTTAATTTTAACAAAGTTGGTCCTTTATACGTATATGCTTCAAATTTTTGTATTTCCATGTTTTTATAATTTTTACAATTGACCTAATTCTTCTGTTTTTAATCCTATTGATGTTGCCAAGTTTTGTAATTCTTCTTTATTCATATTCATAATTTTATTAAGAATCATTTTCTTAGCATTATCATTGTTTGTGCCTTTCATCTGTTTTGAGAGTTGATCAACACTATTGCTTGTGCTGGCACCTAATTGATTTAATAATTGAAATTTAGACTTTAATAACTCAAATAATGACATGTTAACCCATTGAATTGCACTTTTTTTATAACTTAACAAATCAGCAGCGGTATTAATTGTAGTTGCTTGATTCGGAGCATCAGCTTCTAATATCTTATAAATATTATACATTATACCTTCTGTTGTTGTTTGAGGTGTAGATTGCTGTGGAACTGCTTGTGTAGTTGTTTGAGGGCTATCTAATCCTGCAGATTTTTTAATTTCTGGTAAAATTAAATTTATATATTCTTGTATAGAATTTGCAAATTGATCTTCTGGATAACTCATTAATTTCATTAATCTTTTATCTTTTGATCTTTCAAATATTTTTTCCATTGTAAATTCAGCATTCTGAAGTTTATTAACAATAGGTTTAAGAGAAAAATAAAAATATTTTATTTCATCTGATAATAATTTATTAACTACATCAATAGTTTCCGCACTATTTATTTCATTTTGCATTGTAGTTTGACTAGATCTAATATATCTTTCATATAAATTTGCAACATTTTTCTCAGTATCTACTTTTTTTGTAAAATCAGTAAATAAATTATTTAAATTTTGATTTGGATTATTAAATATATTATTATATTGAGCTTTCAAAAAAGTGGATACTGAAGAAGATATTGTTCCTTCTGTTAAAAATTCATTATATGATGTTAAATTATTCATAAAAATTATTTTATCGGATTTAATATATTAATACCAATAGGATGAACGCCAGGTTTAGCAACAGTAGTTACAAAAACTAGTTTTCCGTCATCACTAACAACTTTTCCATCTTTATTAGCTTTAACTGTAGCAATAACAGCTTTACCTTCTTTATTTTTAAACGAATATGTATTATTAGCTTTAATATCTTCTTTCTTAATAGCCGAAACAGTCGTTCCAGCAACTGGAGTTTTTACTTCAGCTTTAAGAGCAGATGGCGCTACCCAAAATTCACCCTTATCACTTTTAACTTTCCACATACCTTTATGCTCTGGTTTTGTAGTATCAGGAGCACCATTTTCATCTTGACCTATTGCTTTACCTAAAACTGTCACTTCAATTTCTTTTCCTTGTGTTGTACTATCATATTTATATTTAGTGCCAGATGTTACTGTTACTTGTGTAGATTTTTCACCCAATTTTGTATTTAACGCATCAACAGCTTGTTTAAATTTCAATTCATTTTCTTTTTTTGTTTTTGTAAGTTCAGTCAATTTCTTCTGATCGCCAGCTTTTTGATAAATTCCCCACCATTGATCAAATACATATGTATTAAATTGATTTTTCATAACAGTTGAATATGCAGTCAATTTATCTGATGAATAATCAGGATTTTTTGACAATCTTTTTACAATTGCATCTATTTCACCATTAAATTGAGTTCTTAATTTCTCTATTTGGTCCTCAGTTAATTTTGCAACTTTTGCAATTTTCTCTGGCGTTAAATTTACAAGATTTTTTTGCTCTGTAGTATTTTGCTTTTTTTGATCTGCTGTTTCAACTGGTGGTGTTGTTGCAGGATTTGCTGTTGCTGTAGCTTCATTTAATTTATTACCAACAAAATTAAAACTAGAATTTTGTGTTGTGCCAGATGCAGGAGTAGTTATCGGCGTACTTGGCGCAACATTAGATACAGTTTCAGCAGCACCGACATTTGCAACTTTTGCAAATGTCGTATCTATATTTTTTTTATACTTATCATAAACAGCATTTATTTCTTTAGAACCTTTGACTTTATTAGCAAGTTTTATTACACTATTCAATAATCCTTTGAACATTTTACCAATAAAATTTTCGTTTAATATCTCACCATCTTTGTGAATAGTCAAAAATTCATTTTTTGAATATAAGTTTTTCATATCTATCCTTTATTTTTTATTTATATATTAAAATTTGAAAATCATTTTTAAGAATGACCTTTTTTTATATATAAATAAAATAAAATATTTTTTATGACATATGTATATGATATTTTTATAATAAGTAAAAATAAAACTGAAATAACGGTATATGAAATTCAACCAAATGGAAATGAAAATCAAATCTATTCAGATACTGAAGATAATATAAATACAGCAATAGCACAAACACTTACAGACTTATTATCAGAGTACACAAATATTAATCAAATGACGTTAAGGCATAAAATAGATCAAACCGCACCAACAATAACGGCAACACAATCAGTTAATTCAGTTGTCACATCTAATAGTGGCTCAACATTTAATACTGCATCAACATCTGAATTAACAAAATCTATAGATAATTTGCAAAATAAAATAACAACAGTACAAAGTATTGGATTACCACCAATATCTACTATGCCAAAAAATATTTGGGATAAATCTATTAAGCCAAATTTATTAACTCAAAGACAAATAGCTAAAAAAATGATAATACTACAAGGTGCATCATATAATCCTCCAATATCAGAAGAAGATGCTCAATTATGTGTTTATGGTAAAATTTATTATAAAAATAATAAATTATATGATAATGATAAATTAGATCCAGCGTGTATCTCACAACCAGGAGATGATGATTATCAACCACCAATTAATGAAAATCATCCTATATGGAAAAAAATAGACAAACAAATAAAAGACTTAGAAAACGATTTAATACAATTAGGTATTAAATTAGGAGAATTTACAATCGCGATACCAGCAGCAACATTAACAATAACAATATCATTAGCAGCATTAGTTTCATCAGCAGTTATTTTACCATTTGGATCAGGAATACCAACTGCTATGACAGCGACACAAACAATGATGACAGTCATAAGAAATTTACAACAAAAAACAGCAGAAATATTACCTCTATTAGCAATAATAGATACTATTGGATTATTATTACCTAAAGAATCACAATCAGTTATATCACAAATTAATACAATATTTGCAATTTTTATTACAATTTTAGCATCACTTACTATACTAATAGGATTATTAAATAAAGTAACATCATCATTAAGTAAATCAACAAATAAAATGAATAGTATTGGATTAACGATAAAAGCTAAAGCAGAGCCATCAAAAATTTCAAAAGGTGATGAAGTCACATTATCAGTTGATGCATCTGGTAGTGATTATCAATTTAAATATGAATGGACAGATATAAATGGAAATATAATACCAAGAACTAATTTAGATGGGGATGATGATGGATATAGAGTAATAACGCCAAATATTCCATATGTTATTAATTCATTTAATTCAATAGTACCATCAGCAACATACACATGTAAAGTAACGGACGGAAAAGGAACAATAAAAACATCATCAGTTAAAGTTTTTAGAACTTAATATTTTCTAAAATTTTCAAACTTCACTGTAAGTTTTTTATCCTGAACTTTTATTGGATATTTAACTGGTGTCATCAATTTAATTACATTAGTCTCAAATGGATTTATTTCATTATTAGTTATAAGATTATTAACTAAAATTAATTCAGTATTATCAAGTCTATTATTTATAAATTCAACACACTCACTATCACTATTTCTAACTAAATAATCAAAATAATCCTGTAAATTGTTAAGATTTGCTGTATTAGATTTAACATCATCATAAAAATAAATTTTATCATAAGCATCCATTTTAACTGGCATAAATCTATCATTATCAACACTCAACCCAACTAAATGACTTAAAAGAACTTTATTTTTATCATAAAACACTCTATCTTGATGACCAGTTATTCTAATAGATTCAGAGACAAAATATATTTTATCTATCTCCAAACCATACTCTTTTAATTTAACTCTTAACTTATTAAGTAAAGGCGCATGTTTTTTCCTATCACTTCTAGCGGTCAAAAGACCAATTTCTATATTTTTTCCTATTAAATGCTTAACATTATTAAGTAATAATTGAACATCTTTTTTATTTAAAATATCATCATCAAAAAATTCACTATACGAAATTCCTAAATTACCAAATCTAATATTTTTATTCTTTCTTAATATACGCTCCATTATATCTTTAGAAATATAAAACTTTTCATTATTATATTCAATCAAAATATCATCTTTAACATAAATACCACTTTTAATCAATGCAAATTCTATTTGAGATATTTTTAAAATTGGAACTCCTGGTTTATTTTTATCAATAATCCATATATCACTCTTTATGTACCATAAAGTGTTGTCCAGATCGAACATCGCTAACTCTCTATTAATCATAACAATATATTTTTTCTAAAATATCAGAATCTTTTAATTTTCTATTATATTTAATTCTAATCAATTTAATATCATTATCTACACAAAAATCAGTTTTAATTTGATCGTGTTTTTGTATATATTCTAAATTTTCAACACCACCCCAAAACTCAATTGGTTCAAAATGTTGTAAACCATCATATTCAATACATAAATTATGATCTGGTAAATAAAAATCATAATATAACGCATTTTTATCCTTACAATCTTCAAATTCTTTTTGTTGTACAAATAAAATTTTATTTTCATTTAATGTTTTAATTATCTGAAGTTCACCTTTACTTTTTCTACATTTTGGACACCCATGTCTTCTATTTGTATGTATATCTGGTTTTTGTTCAAAAATGCCATGTTTTTTACATATGATTTTAACTTTTATATTACCTGAAACATAATCAACTAAACTATAATCATATAAATCAACATGAACACTCTTAGCAAATGAAATAAATTCTTCTGTTGTTTTTGTGTTTTTTCCTGAACATTTTAAACATCCACTTTTTTGTATTAAATGTCCATTTGGTTTTTGCTCAAATATTCCATGTTCTGGGCATATTATTTTTACTTTTGTAAAATTATTTTTATAATCAACTAAACTATAATCATATTTATCATCATGTATAATAGCCGCAGTTTTTATAAATTCATCTAATGTTATTTTTTTATTTCCATAGCACTTAGGACAACCTTGTTTTGAATGTATATGATTAGATGGGGTTTGCTCAAATATTCCATGCTCTGAACATATAATTTTTACCTTAGTAAAATTATTTTTATAACAAACCAGGCTATAATCATATTTATTATTATGAATTTCGTTTGATTTTTCTATAAACTGCTCAAATGTCAATCTTCTACCCATATATTAATCTAAGAATTTTAATAAACTTAATTGATGTCTCTCTATAATCTTTATTGCATCCTCTTTTGAAAAAAATCCAGCTTCAACTGTCTCACCTTTCAAAAAATTACCTAATATCATATCATTAAATAATCTAACATTCATTTCTTCCTTTTCTATTCTAACAATATAGCAAGTTAATTTTTTATTAGCTCCAGCTTTAAAATAATCAATAATTATCTTTGGACTACCTTTTAAATGTCTTTTTTTTAACTTTACTGTCGTTTCTTCTTTTAATTCTTTCAAAGCAGTTTGCATTTTGGACATTTTTTCTTCTATATGACCTTTTGGAATAGACCATTTTCTCATTTTTCTCCTAAATTTTCTAGGACGAACCAATAATATCTTATTATTATAAATAAGTACTACTCCTGAAAGTTTATGACTTTCCACAGCTTCCATTATTTTTTTAAAATCTTCCATAAAGATATATATAAATTATGCTTTCTCTATTTCCAATGTATTAGTCCCCAAATCTAATTCAGTATCTTGCGTTGCAATATGTACTGGTATATTTTTAATACCTTTAAAATCTATAAATGCAATCTTTTCACCTTTTTTCCAATCTACTTTATCAACAATATCTCCAATACTAGGCAACTGATCTAAAGTTAATGTAAAAGCCTCTTTTACAAATTGATCATAATTTTTTAATTTCTTCATAGTTGTGATTATTTTATCTATATATTATAATTTATAATCAAAAAAGATTATAAATTATATTTATTTGTATTATTTCGTAATTCTATTTCTTCCATATAATCAGGATAATTCATAAAAAGAGAATCTATAACACATTGTCTATATTCTTTATGAATCAATTTATTTATAGCGTTATAAACATCTATTTCTTCAGTATCAAAATCGCCATTATATTTGTAACCAAATAAATTGACACCTGATTCAAATAAATATTTTAAAAATTTAACTTGATCTCTATCACTATGTCTCCAACCATAAATAATTTTTTCTAAAGGTGATGTGGTATATTCAGGTCGTCCAGATCCATCAGGTATAACTTTATTAATATTTGCGCCTCTTTCTATCATATCAGTAAATGTATTATAATCAGCAGTATATATTGAATTAAATAAATTATTATCAAGCTCTTCTTGTGTATATTCTCGCCTACCTGATGGTGAATAATATTCTTTAGACGTTGAAGGTGAATTAGTTTTGAAAAAATCTTTAAATTTTGTAAACATAATAATATATATATATAAATTAAAAAAGTCCAATTTTTTATATTGGACTTTTATTTAAGGTTTATATTTTCCAAAATTATTCATCATAGAACTCATATTTGGTATTTTCTTAGAATAATCTGGCATATTAGGAGTTTGCTGATTCTTCTGAGATTCTTGATTCTGCTTATTTTCCCTCTCAATTTTAGCATTCAATCTAGTTACATATTCTTCATATTCCCACCAAGATAATTCATTTATATATCTTGGTGCAATATGCTCAATATCCATAAATCCAAATTTATTATCCAAAATATTCGTCAATGGCATCTGGAATAACGAAAATGTTTGAGGCTCCTGAGGGAAAGCTCATGTCTGTGTGGACCTCCAGACCACACGATGGACAACCACATTTCATCTCTTTAATACCAAATAGCATTTGACCTACTGCATTATTCAAAATTTGAAATGTCATCATACTTAAATTCTTAAATTCTTGTTCTTTAGCTTTTATTCCTTCATCTGTAATTTTAATTTTATCATGAAGCATAAATGAAGCAAGTTTCAAAAAAGCAACATTTGGATTTTTATCTCCTTGAATTTTATTTTTAATATTACCAAAGAAAATTTCTTGAATACCAATAGTTGGAGGCGCTAACTTATAATCTACACCGCTAATTTTAAATATAAATACCCTTTCTTGTTGATCAAAAAACTTTTCTAATTTTTTTGGCATCTCATAATTAACAAAAGATTTTGGAACTTTATTAGAACTAGTCGCTCTTAACTCCATCTTAAACTCATGACCACAATTCTCACAAGTTACATCCTTTGATAAATTTTTACCACCAGGAAATGTTAACTCTCTAATCATAAAAATTAAAAATAATCTATCACCATCACGAACATCTTTATATGAACCTTGCATACCATTAGAATAAACATATTTTACACAAGAACTTAAAATACCATTCATTTTTTCAGTTATATCTAAATAATTTGAATCTTCAACAACCGAATATGCCTGTACTTCCTGAACTTTAGCAGCTCTAATGCTAATCTTTGTGCCTGGTTTATAAAATATACCACAAGGTAAAATATCTAGCGGTATAACCATATATTCATTAGAAGGAGTATTATCCAAATAGGACAAATCAACTTTTTTTATAGAATCTAAATCATCATTATCACCCGCAAAATTCTGTTTCAAATATTTAAGAGCGTCATTTTCTTTCTTATCATTAAACTTATCAGCCATCTTTATTAATTTTTTGCTTTATATATTAAAACAATTATGTCCCCCATAAAATAAGGTCCTGACCTAATAATATTACATTATTAGGTCAGGACCTTATTTTAAAAATTTATTTTAATTAAAATAAATTTTTATGACCAATCACCACTACTTCATCTATCAATATTGGAATATCATTTATTGGTTTTTCTGAATCAATATTGTATGTTACAATACTATCTTGTTTTAACACAAATCTTTCATGCATATTCAAATTTCTAAATCTCCTCATTTCATGATATCTCATTTTTGCATTATGATTTTCAAAATTATAATTTTGAAAATGATCAGTTCTCATCTCAAATCTTTCTTTTTTAAAATTCTCAAATTTTTCATATCTGTTGTGACACATCCCAACATTTACTAAAAAAAGGAATAAAATCCCTGCAAAAAATGCTAAAATCATTTTCGTTTTTGTGTTCATCTTTTTCATAATATTAAATTGTTTTTTAAATTGTTTTATAATCTATATAGAAAATTTTTTTTATAAGTTGTTGATAAAACATTGATAAATAGATGAATTGACAATTTTTATAGATAGATTGCCGTTTTTTACCGATAGAAATTAAAACTATTTCTATATTTTTTATACAAAATTACAAATTAATACAAATAAATGAATATATTCTCAATGGAATGCCCAATCTGCAATCAAAACAAAAATGCAGAAATGTCTAGTAATGGAGTCTCAGGATCAGCTGGAATAAATAGTGAAGGGGAGTTATCTGGAAGTAATTTAGTTAATTATTATTGCTCTAAATGCTATTGTGAATTTAGCGTAGAAATCCGATATCATACTCACAAACCAACAATTAAAGAAATTAGAAAATTAAAATTAGATAAAATTAATAAAATTTAAAACTTATTAGACTTAGACAAATTATCAAACTCCCATAAAGGTTGTAAATTTTCTAACGCACAAACAATCTTAACATCTTCAGTTGTAGAAAAATTAGTAACTGGTCTAACATGATCTATATGCCACTCACCATGATTCTTCCAAGTCATACCAGGTAAAAATTGCGTTTCTATATGTTCTTTTAGTTGCAATGCTGAATATCCTAGCATATCTATTGTATGACCTTGTTTATCTGTTCCAAGTCTTTTCAAAGTAGAATATAAAACAGAACGCCAAGCAATAATATGGGGATGACGTTCTCTATATCTAGCTTGTCCATTACTATTTATATCTGGATTATTTCTAATATATTCTCTAAATTCTTCCCTATGATCTATTCTATAACTTTCCATATAATCTTTAATTCTATCTACATTATTTGGATCATTTCGATATTGTTGTTTCTGAATTAAAATTTTTTCTCTATTTTCTTTATGATATTCTTTTTTTCTTTCTAAAATTTTATCTGAATTTTCATCATATCTTATCTTATCATATTCTTTTCTCTTCTCTTTAGCTCCAGGTGCTTCTTTATATTTTTTTTGTATATCTTTTACACATTCTTTACATTCATTCCTTACACCATCTGATGAACCTTTTTTCTTGTGAAACTCGTTTATATATTTAACTTTTCCACAAATTCTACATTGTTTTTCCATATCTTTTTATTTTATATAGTATAAAAATTATGAAAAGTTGTTCCCAATAATCATAAAAATAAAAAAAGATATAATTTCTTATATCTTTTTTTTGTAACTACTTGATAATGAGTTAATAGTAAAAATCTTCCCAATAATCTGCGGCGAAGGTTGTATCAAGGCTCATAACTTCTGTTCCTGATGCCCAATTCAATGATTCCATTCCAGAAAATGCTAACATCATTGCGTTATGATAAGTTACTCTACGAATAACTTTACCTTCTTTATCATGTTGGTGTATAATAATATCACCAACTAAATTTTTCTTATAATGAAGAGTTCCTGTTTCATTATTCCAAGCTAAATCGTACCAATCTTTTAACATTTTAAAACAGAATATTTGATAATCATCATTTTGATTAAGATTAAATTTAATCTTCATATCTTTTATTGATGTTGTATCTGGCATCATAGGAAAAATACGAGTAGAATATTTAAATCTTTGTTCTTGTGTTGCCAATGTTGGATAAGTTGGCATTGTAGCCTCAACGGTATTTTCCAAAAGCAAATGTGTCGCATTTGGATGGATTGATTGTAAAACCTGAGGTAAAATGATAGTACTTTCAAATAAATTAGGATGTATAGGCTCCCATTTTTCTCTATGGGAATCAATTGTTGTAAAGTGTGCTAATGGCATATATATTGATTATTTTTTAACTATATATAAAAAATAATCTCTTTCCTCTATAAATAAGATATATAAAAAAATATTCCTAAAATTTGATATATAGGGCTATAATTTTTATAAATTTTTATAAAAAAATGAAAATCTAAAAAAAAATATTTATATATACAAGGTTTTTATATTTCTTTTAATTTATTTATAACTATATTTAGATATTCTTCTCTTTGTTTTTCGTCAAAAACATTAAAATCATCAACATTAAGGCATAATTTTTCTGATAGATTATAGTCATTATACCAAGATTCATATTTATAATTTAGTCTCATCCAATAATTCATTGGAACTTCAGTTTCAATTCCTCTATTTCTTATTGCTATTCTTTGTACTGCTGTTTCTGTTGAGCATTTTAAGTATATCATTAAATGTGGTTGGTTTACATGCTCTAGCATATTATTAAGTAATGTTTTATATGTATTATATTCTTCTTTTGACATTTTATCATCTTCGTGAAGAAGTTGTGCAAAAATACTATCACCATATATACTTCTATCAAGAATTCCACTTTCTAATTTATTAATTTCCTTAATCATTCTAAATCTTTCATTTAAAAAATGAATTTGCAATGCGAATGCCCATCTTTTTTGTTTTTTATAAAATTTGTCTAATAAAATTGGGGTATCACTATTAACCAATTCTTCATACAATTTAATATTAATTTTCTCTGATAAAAATTTACCAAAAGTTGTCTTACCACAGCCAACTGTTCCTTCCACTACTAAATTCATATAATATCTTTTTCTTATTTATAAAGATTCTAAATAGATTTGTTTGTTATTTAAAATAAAAAAAGGGAGAATTTTATCTCCCTTTTTTTTTATGAATAACTTTTTTAATTAGTTGGACCAAAGCCCTTAGATTGAATATCACCCTTCTTCATAATTGTTATATTATTTACAATAATTCCCATACCTTTTATTATTTCAACTTGAGTATCAAGAACTCCAATTTGTAAATCTATAACATAATCTGTATTATTTGTTGTATCACAAACATTTCTAAAATCATAGAATGCATCATTATCTAGCATATCTTTACATATTTTATCAGCTCTATATTTGATTTCTGCTCTAATTTCTGGAGTATTAAACGCCCATTGATATTTCAATAACATATCATAAATACGGTTTTCAAGTTCAATAAGCACTTCCCTAGAATGTAAGAAACTAAGTGAGCTATATGGAAACACCTGTGCCGATGCATCATCATTGATACAATATCCATTATTTATTTTATAAACAATAGGGTTGGCATTCATTGAATGTAAATTTTCAAGATCAATATTAGTAAAATCCATTTCAGTTTTAGTGATATTTTGAATTCTACCATTAGTAATACCTGCGCAAATTGTCCAAGGTAACATACCTGCAACATTAGAAGTAAACTTTTGCATATAAGTAGTTGCGGCATATGATGACGGTGGAACAAATTTAGGAATACCATTATCATAAATTCTAATATATGGAAAGAAATAACCAACACAACTTCTACCATCATAATCGCCATGTTTTTGAGCAAATTGATAATAAAAATCAGGATTCTTACTATCGTCAGCACCGGCTTTAACATATGCTAAATTAAGTGAGCCATGATCATCTATAAATGAAGGGTTTGTTGATTCTTTGAATATTTTTGCGCTTGGCATATTAATAAATCCAAGGCAATTTAATTTCATACCACAAAGATCAGCTAGTTGTTGTTTTGAGCCGTATCCATCCATAGGGACAAGTCCTAATCCAAATGAATCAACTAAATATCTCCAAGATATTTTATTTTTATCGGCTAATCCTTTTGCAAGATTAGTATCCATATTTATAATATCAAGTATTGCATTTTGTCTTACATCTGTACCATTAGGAATAGAATCTGTATGCACAATAAATGGAGAAATTTTTAAAGCCTTATATTCATCAACATAAACATCAACTGATGGATAAGTAAATGTTTGATAGCTAGGAGTTGTTAATCCTGTATCTGCAACATTATAATCTTCAATCATAATAGGTGCATCTGTATAAAGAATTTTAAGATCAACATTATTTGGATCATTTTGAACTTTAATGATTCTAGTCAATTTTCTTGGTACAGAACCTTCTAAATATCCTTCACCATTTGGCGCTTCATAATATGCTTCATCATAATATGCAGATAAATAACTACCTTTTGTTATTTCTGAATATCTATTTTTATTTACCCAAATTTGATGACAAGTATTAAGATCATCACCAAACCAATCCTCAATTTCAACAGATTGTTCCCAGTTTGATCTATTTGAATGAATATCCAAATGATAATTATACATATCAGACCAATCACTAAATGATATAGAATATTGTGTATCAGGATTTATTGTTGATAAAAAATTAACAGTAAGTATATTAGACTGATCTAAAAACATTTTTAAAAAAATCTTAGATGTAGATCCACTGTTATTATTAACATAAAAATAATCTAAATTATTTATTACACCATTATAATAATCCTGGTATAATTGAGAAAATGTTGCAACTACACCTTTTGATGGAGATGCAAGGTCACCAGCAACTGTGTATCTTGTTATTAATGTATTAGTATTAGTTGTTCCTACATTATTAAACAAAAACTCATTATCAACATAATAAAGTAAAAATTTATTATTATAAACACATTTATCAGCACCATCAACATAAATTTTAATACTTGCATTTGTTGTTGTTGTTGCATCTATTGGGAATGTTGATATAACAGGCACTTTATTACCATCCATAAATGTCACTGATGTTAAACCTGAAAATTCAATCATAACACTTTGAGTAGATAATTTGTCATATATTTCATTAAATGCGTACATTGATCTAAGATATCCATATTCATTATAAATTCCAGTTTTACCTGATGTTCCATTAAACTGAATACTTACAAATTCACCTAACGTGTCAGGTGTAGGCGCAATAGCAATAACATCATATCCAGGAATTTGATCAAAAGGAAGGTATCCAGATTCATCTACAGTCACAGGATAATAAGTTAATGTTGAACTACCTGAACTATTAACTATTTTTGTATAACCTAAAATAATAGTACTATCTAAGCTAAATGTATAATCTGGTTTTATAGCAGTTCCCGTTGTCTCAACACCATATAAAATATTAACAGTATTATCACTTGTAAGATATAAAACGTCATATCTTGAACCTGATGCAGAAGAAACACCAGTTAATGTAACAACGGTTGATACAAATCCAGGTGTAATAACGCCATTCATAACTAAATGAGATGATACATCACCTAAAAATCCAACTTGTAAATTAGTGCCAGCAGTACCACTAAATGTAGTAGTACTAGAATCAAAATAAATATCATATGTACTTCCATTTGTGTATATTCCAGTTCTATTATCAGTATTACCAAATGGCAACAAACTATCAACATTATTGGTTATAACATTATTACTAGAATCTAAATATTTTTGTGTATAAACTATTGTTTCTTTAAGGGTTGCATCATATGACATAAATTTTATATTACTAATATCTTGTCCTGCGATAACATCACCTATAATATCTAAATTTCCAAGTTTAAAATCTGCTTCTAGTAATGAATCTTCATTATATGTACAGAATAATCCAGTTGTGTCAGTATTATTATTAATGATATTCTTAATATACATATCTTTATTATTTATATCCTTAAAATATGGTATTAAAGAAACATCATATTTACCAAGAATAGTAACAGTTCTTTCATTAAAGAAATTGTTAACTTGGGTTTTAATTAAACCATTTTTATTAAAATATTTACTAAATGTTGTATCATTACTCAATGTTTTATAATTTGACCAATCTCCAGCAACTATAACAATAGAAGCAAGATAATCTGAAATCCATTCTCTATAATCAATATATGCGGGCACTTTAGTTCTATCACCATACCATTCTTCTGCAGTAACATCAAATCCAGTAATACTTGATTTGAACATAAATACTGTAATATCTTTGTCACCCATATTGGTAATATGAAAAAGTCTCTCATTGTCAGAAACACCAAAATTATTAGCTTTAACAATATTTAAGAATGCATCTGTATCTCTCTCCCAAAAATCTTGGCGATTAAAAAATGATTCATATGCTGAACTATTCACATTACCATTTTGATATTGTGATGATACTGAGATAGATTGCCATTCAACCTTATCTCTATTTGGATTTGTGGCTAAAAGATTTAGAGCCCAAACTGGTCCACTTTTCAACATTTGTTTTACTGTTTTGTGAAAAAATGAACCTTTATTTTCTAGCCTTCTATCATCATCACCAAATATAGAAGTGAACTCATTGGGATTTGTAACATAAATTGGTGTATTAAAAGGACCTTTTTTAGAAAAACCAGGAACTAAATTTACTAGAACATTCTGTACTGGAAGTTCTATAATACTACTATCAATTTCTTCGATAAAAATACCTGGTCTTTTATATTTTCCGAAATCTGTGTCTTTAATTGGCATAATTAAAAAATTATTTTTATGGTATATATTAATTTTTTTTTTGAAAAAAAGCATTTTTTTTTACCTTTTTACATTATTATATATTAATATGATTTTTTAAAAAAAAGCCAAAAAACATGCAAGATATATTATTAAATTCTTGGTAATATTAAATTAAATCTGTATCTTTGTACATCATTAAAATAAATAAAAATATGAATAGAGACTTGTTCATGAAATAAAAAAATAAATAAAAATGAATAAAGATATTAAACCATTATATAGAAAAGTTAATACAAAAGCTCGCGGTGTTCATCACAATATTGGTCATAATGCAAAAACTGATAGGGGCAAAAAATCTGGTATTAAAAAATCCATGAAAAAAGATGTTCAACGTGGGTTAGATTATACTCCTCTTTATAGATTTCTTCTTTCTAAGATTGGAGAAGATTGGACTAAAATTCATTCCGAAGCAATAAAAAGATTAGATTGTGAAGAACCAATTTATCATTTAGTCGCTAGGAACGACTCCGAAAAAAGAGATTATGTAGGCTGTGATGAATCATCATACTATAGTGGTTTATATATTGATGAAAATAACAAATTACAAAAAGTAAATCCAAATTTTAAAAATGAAGATTTAATTCCATCTTGTAACTGTTGCACTCACACTTTCAATGGTAAAGTTCTTATTAGAAAATATAATTCTGATTATTATTTAAATGAAAATTTAAATTCAAAAAAATTCGTATAAATGTTTGGTGTATTTAAATAAATATAGTATCTTTGTAGAGTCAAATAAATAAAAAACACAATTAAAATGAAAAGAAGATTCTTTTTTAACAGAGTAGTTGCAATCACTAAAGTATTTAATGGTGTCAAAGCAAATGAAGACCTTGATAAATTTGATAATCAGATTGAAAATGGCTGGTTAATTACAAAGTATGACAACAGGGAAATTTGTAGGGTAGAAGTTTCTAAAGTTTATTACAATTTTGATTTTTCACATTTTTCAAAATCAATTTTATCAGAAATACAAAAATATTTCACACCTGAAACCTACAAACTTAAAGCAGCAAGCGGTGTACAAGAGATCAAATTGATCGGTGATGAATTATTTATTGATAATGAGCGGTATGAAAAAATGATTAGTATTGTCAACTCTACTGACAAAAGTAGGGCTCTTTCAATGAATGTTGGTCTGGTAAAATGTGAAAAAGGTAAGAATCCAACATCAATTACAATCTTAACTAGTTTTAGCAACAAACATTACAAATCTTCGTTACCTGAAAAAATAAAATCTTTCTCTGAAAATCTTATCAATTTCAATATGGATATTGATTTTCATGTTAAAACAATTGACGACTTAAAAAATAAAGAAGTCACAATTGTAGAATTCGCAAAATCTGTTCTTTTTGACAAAAAAGGCAAACTTGTAAAAAGTGTTGAATTAAAACTCGCAGCATTAGGTAAAAAATTAATGTATGAATATGGTTTCAGAAAAAATTATAATACTTTAAGTAATTTAACTGCTGCCGATATTGATAAAATTGAGGATTTAACATTGAATGCAAAAGTACTATATAGCGCATATGTTGAATTATTCAAAGATAGTGATACATCTATTATTGCAAGAGAATCAAGAAGGGTTATTGAAGCAATTGAATCTATTAATTAAAATTTAATATCTCACAAATTAAAAAGAAGGTTATCACCTTCTTTTTTTATTTTTTACTGAATAGTTCAGAGCATTTTTTTTATTCTAAAAAAATAATTACATTTGATTATACAAAAAGAAAAACAAATCAATATAATTATTTTTAAATTATAAAATATAGTAAAACAAAGACTAGATTTTTTACTATATATATGCTCTAAATTATATCTATGAAAGAAAACGACAAAATTAACGAACTTGAAAGACAGTTTGAAGAAAGAACAAACCTTAATTTTCAAAACTTTTACAAAAACTATAAGCCAAGATTAATGTGGTATATATCTAGATACACCAAAGATCCTGAAATAGCAGAGGACCATGTAGAAGATGCTTTTATACAAGCATTATTAAATATTAGTACGTATAAAAGACCAGATGAAGGTGGTGCACAAGTAAATACCTGGATTTACAAAATTGCTGAAAATATTGTCAAAAAGGCTCACAAAGATAGTGAACGTCTTCCAACCAATTCATTAGACAAAGAAATGGCAGAAAATTTTAATTTATCTAACATTATTCCATATGATGATGGTAGACGGCATATTGATGAATATAATATATTTGTTAAAAAAGCTAATTTTATTAAAGAGACAATCTATAATTTACCTGAAAAAGATTTCAAATATAAAAAAGTTTTAATTATGAGAGAAATTGAAGGTATGGCATATAAAGAGATTTCAGAGGAATTAAATATTAATCTTTCAACTATTAAATCTCAGATTAAAAAAGGTAGAAATATTGTTAAAAAAAGAGTGCAAAAAAAATTTTCCGAAATAGATCACAATGGCGCAGAAGGCGAAGAAGAACATAATATCTTATGAGTCCTGTAAATGGAATATAAAATTATGGAGACAAAGATGGTATTTATATGCCATCTTTCTTCATATTAAAAACTATCTAAATCCAATGGTAGTAATTGAATTATTACTTGGTGGTAGATTAGATATAGACACTGAGAAAAAAATGGGATTAGATTGGCGAGATATTAAAAGACATATTGAATTAAGTAAAATGTATAAATTTTCAACAAAATATGAAAGAGAAGATTGAAAATATAAAAATCAGAAAAACAGTAACTTATGAAATTGAAGTTATTGAAACTAATGAACCAATTCCAAAAGAACAAGAAATCGATTTTATAGAATGGTTGTCAAGTATGACAAGCGAATGTACAACAGGCAAAAATCATGAATATTATTCTTATACAGATAATTATAAAGAAGATATTGGCGTGACATTTTATATAAGAACCATTTAAAATAAAAAATAATGAAAGATAGAAATGAAAAACCTATTCCTGGTTATGATTTTTCTTTAAGCAAAGAAAAAATAAAAGAAATTTTTAATACACCAGAAAAAATAGAGTATTCAGAAAAAAAGAAAAAAACTCAAAAAAGAAGAGAAAATGTTTATAAATTCACATCAATTGGATTATCTACTAATTCTGTGAGAAATTTAATTATAGCAAATGTAATATTTTTTATTGCCTCATATTTTATAAATATGAATTCTCTTGCATTATTTAATATTACAGACCAACATTTTGCAATATGGCAACCAATAACCTCAATGTTTCTTCATGGTGGAGTTTTGCATATATTATTAAATATGTTTGTTTTATGGCAATTTGGTAATCAAATTGAGCAAGTTATTGGTACAAATAAATTTTTAACATTATATTTCCTAAGTGGAATAACTTCATCATTACTTTGGATGTTTCTTGGAACAGGTCCAGCTGTTGGCGCATCAGGCGCATTATGTGGGTTATTAGCAGCTTATATTTTCATTGCACCTGAAACTGAAGTATTATTTTTATTTATTATTCCAATGAAAATGAAAAATTTTATATATGGATTTGGTGCATTGTCCCTTATATTTGGATTATTATCATTAATAAATCCATCTTATGGATTTGGTATTGGTCACTTTGCACATCTTGGTGGACTAATTGGTGGTTATTTACTTACTTATTATTGGACTAAAAATAAATTAATTCAAACATTTTAATTTTTTTATTCAAAAAAAAATGTCTATATTTGAAGTCTAAAATATAAACTATGAAAAAGATTATATTATTATTTTTCTTAATGACATTTACATTTTCAGTTTTTTCTAATCAATATTTTGATACAGAAAAAGGCAAACAATCCATAAAACCAGCAATTGCTCAAATGGATACTGCTAAAGTTTATGCTGAAAAAAGTGCAAATTTATTAGTTAAAGAATATAAAATGTGGGGGTTAACGAAAACAATTCAAGTGAATAGTAATGTCTTCTTACCAATCGTACTATTCATAACATTATTCTTAGTTTGGTTAAAAAATAAAAAATAAATAATAAAAAATATGATAGATTTTTATAAACATGTGATACCCGATAGAATGCACGAAAAGCTTACAGAAGCTGTCGTAGCAATGATGGCAACAGGTAATTTGCCATATTATGGTGAATTTGCGTTATTCATCAACTTTTTTGAAACAAAAAATAATCCTTATGTTCCAACAGCAGGAGTAAACGTCACATCTGCTGGTATGAATTTTTACTGGGATCGCAAATTCATTGAAAGTTTAAGTCAATCGGCAGTAAATTTCCTATTAATTCATGAAGAATTTCATATTCTTTTTGATCACATCAAACGAAGTGTTGGTTATGATCAAAAATCGGCAAACATTGTTCAAGATATGATTATAAATCAAATCATTCTTGATGAAATTATGAAACAACAAGGTCTTGGATCAGGACCAACACCATTTATCAGCATTCCAAAAGATATACTCAAAAACAATAGTGCTCTTTTTATTCCAAAAGAATACAAAGGTGAGCCAGTTTTTGAAGACCTATACGAATGGTATGTTAATAAAAAACGAGAATGGCAAGAAAAAAATAAAGATAAAATCCAGCAAATGAGAAAAGAAGCTGGTAAATGTCCTAAATGTGGCGCATCTATTCCTCAACCAGGAGATCAATCAGAAAATCAAGATGATGGGGAGAGTGGTGAAAATGATAAAGGACAAGGAAACAAAGAAAAAGACGGTCAAGTCGGTGGAAAAAGCGGTGCAGACGGTAAAAATAAAGAAAAACAAGGCAAAAGCGGTCAAGGTGGTGATCAAGATAGTGACGAAAATAGTGGTAATGAAGGTAATGAAAATAAATGCCCTAATTGCGGACACGAGCATAACAATAATCAGTCTCGTCAAGGAAAAAAAGACACCTCTGGTAAAGATAGGTATGGTAAATACGGCAAAAACGATGCTGAATGTTATTCACTAGACACAATTTTTGAAGGTGAAGAAAGAGAAGAACAAAATACTCTTGACGCTCATCTACCAGATGATATTCCACAAGAATTAAAAAGAGAAATTGTTGAAGGAATAATGACAAAGCTGAAAAACAGGGGACTTTCCTCTGGCGAAGTTGAAGCAATTTTAAATAAACTTCGTAAAACACGTATTGACTATTTAAAAGAAATAAAAAGAACAATGAGTAGTCATATTTTTGGTTCTAAGAAATCAAAAACAATAGTTAGACCAAACCGTAGAGGTATTGATGGACTTAAAGGAAATAAAAAATATAAAAACGAAATTAACGTCATATTAGACACAAGTGGTTCGATGTCAGGTAGCTTCGAAAAAGTATTATCCTACATTTTCCAAAACGATATTGAAATGAATTTAGTTCAAATAGACACAGAAGTAAAAAAAGTATATAAAATTACTTGTAAAAAAGAACTAGAAAAAATGAAAATTTTTGGTCTTGGCGGTACAACTTTAACTCCAGCATTAAAATTTATTGCAGATAAAAAAAATAAAATAAGCATATTCAACACTGTAATTTTAACTGACGGATGTACAGATTCGTTAGATTTTCAAGGAATTAGAACAAAAACTTTGATTTTATCCACAGATGGTAAATGTCCAATTGCATTTGATAATGGTAAAATTAAGCAGATTGAGCATATTGATAAACAAGATTAATATTTAAATTCGGATTCAATCTTTATATTCTTAGTAGAATTTATAGAGTTCTTTGTAAAGCACAAATTAGAAATATCACCTATAATCTCAGGTGATATTTCTTTTTGATAACCATACCAAATAGAAATTTTATGATCAAGAGAAGGATAATTTGGATCTTGTCCACGTAAAATAAAATTACTCCTTATATCCTCATTGTCATAATAATCTAAACCATTCCATTCTAATAATAGTGCTTTTTTATTTCTATTAGTAATTCTATTGACATTTCTTTTATATAAAATAAAATCTGAAAGTAAATTATCTGACAATTGTATGCCAATTTTTATTCTAGTATTTTTCATTTTTTCAATGACAGCATCGCTTTGACTGGCACTTTCAAATCCATATCTTTCTAAATTTGTTTTCTTAATTTTTTCTTTAACATCATTTAACTTAAAAACACTATCAACACCATATTTATCTATATTATTTTCTTTTCGTTTATCTAATAATTCTTTGTTTTGAAATGTATGTTCAACTCCATATTTTTCTTTATTTGTTTTTATATTCTTATTTATTGAACATTTTTTACAACAGTAATAATCATGCGATTTTAAAGATTTTGTATATGTTCTCATTTTTATATTTGTTTCACAGCCACAATCCGCACATTTCGCTTTTATTAAAGAATTACTATTTTTACATAAATGTATAGATAATACCATCATATCTATACCAACAATAGCATTATAACCTAAAGATATAAAATGATTTTTATTTCTAGAATTCACACCAACATTAACATACTCTTCAATTATCATTTCTATCTTTTATTTTTTCAAACTCTTTTTTAATAATTTTTTCAACCCAATCATTTAATTTTAGTGAATTTTCTTTTGCATATTTTTTCAAATCAGTATGCAAGTTTTCGTCTATTTTCATATTTTTTAACTTTCTCATATTACTATATATAAAATATATAAGGTCAAAAAGATAAAAAAAGATATAAAAAGATAATTATTTTCAATTTTTTTTATTTATAAATAATGTTTATCTTTGAATTATAAAATAAAAACTCACTTAAATTATGAATAAGAAAAAAAGATTACTAAATTTATTTACTCAAGATGTGAAATATAACTTTCATCTTATTAGAACTATTGATCCGAATGGTCATCTTCTTTATTTGATGAAAAACGAATCACCATTAAATCAGGATTCATTAGAATTCGCGCCAACAGTAATTATACAAGAATTATTAAAAAATTGTTCAGTTGAAGTTGAAAAATTTGCACCTGCTATATTTTGGACCAATGAATTTGATACTGAAGAATTAAAACAAAAACTTAATAATAATCTCTTAGAAAATCCTGATTTTTCTAATTTTATTGAATCCATCAAAGAACAATATAGAATTTTAGAAATTCAAGATTCTCTATTATATAAAAAAGATCCAGAGGCATATGCAGAATCAAAAAGAGCCGAATACGCTGAACATCAAAAAGAACTTATGGGGGATTTTATTAAGCAACACCAAGATTCAAAAAATAAAAGAGAAGAAGCACTCTTAGAATATAATGACAACTTAATAAAACTATTAAAAGATTATTTTGAAGATATTATAGAATTTGAAAAAAGAGATTTTGATTTTAATGTAGAACTTGATAAAATTATTGGTAGCTTAATTGATCCTGAAACTTGGATTAAAATTGATGATAAACCATTTAATTGTAGAATTGAACTATCTGCACTATTTGAAAATAAAATGAAAGTTTATCTAACAGATAATAATGATTATTCATTTAGTGCGATTTTGCGATTTGAAAAAACTCAACTTATCACAGAGGAAATCATTAGAATTGATGAAAGTATCACATCTCCAAGAATAATGTCTGATTATGATGCTATAGCTCAATTATACAATATTGATATTAAATCAATACCAGAATGGGAATATAAAAATGAATCAGATCGCTTTGAATATATTATCGATTATTTAGTTCCAATTTTCAAAGAATCAAAAGAAAAAAGAAAAGAAGAATATTTAAATAAAATTAAAGAAGAAGCAGATGAAAAAGAAGAATTAGAAGATTTTGAACATACTTTTGATGATACTGAAGAACATAATTCTAAAAATAATAATATGAACACAAAAAAAACAAATCCAAGTGATTGGTATTTTGATGTATGGACAGCAACCGAAAATGGTGGGGATGTTAACGATCCCGATCCATCAATAATCGCATTATCAGAAGATGGATCTAATTGTTTAGATGATCAATTAGGATCACATAATTTACCACAGGATATTATTGATGCTCTTAATAGAGCAGGAATATTTGGTGATTCAGAAATAATGGAAGCATGTTGGGAAGTCAATGATTATGAATCAAAAACAAAAGAAGACATTATAAAAAGTATGGAGAAAGAAGGATTTATTTATGTACCAAATATGTTTATATAATTAAGAATTCAATTTTTTTTATATAAAAACAAAATGTATATTTATAACAGATTAATAAAAGAAAATAAATAATAAATAAATAAATAAAAGAATAAATAAATTATGGTAAAAAATCAATCAATTCCAAAAGGTATCACCTATGAACCAGCAAGTAGATTTCCTGAAGGGTTTGAAAATCTTTCAGATCGTGAAAAGAAATATTACAAAATGATGAACGCAAAAAGTGGCGTTCTTTATATATCTTCTCCGCCAGGATATGCCAAATCTGCAATTATGAGGTCAATTGCTAAGAATATGGGACATCAGTATTTTGACATTCGTCTTTCCATGGTGGATGAGACAGACGTAGGTCTGTTTCCAACAATTGGAGAAGAAGAAGTTGAAGGCTCAGACGGAGAAAAAAAGATGCAAAAAATGTTGTCACACGTTGCACCTAAATGGGCATATATGGCAAACAAGTGTCCTACTATCATACACTTTGAAGAATTAAATCGTTCTACACTTTCAGTTAGGAATGCTGCTCTTCAAATGCTACTTGAAAGAGAAATTGGCGCATTTTTCAAATTTAACGAAAATGTTATGATGTGCGCATCAGGAAACTTAGGTGAAGAAGACGGTACAGACGTTGAGGAGTTTGACCAGGCTCTTAACAATCGACTAATTCATATTCAACATACACTTCCTTTTCCTGAATGGGTTGAAAGGTACGCAAACGAAAACGTATGCCCAGTAATTATTCAGTTTTTAAAAACACACACTGAGCACTATTACAAGAAACCTGATGAAAGAAATACCACCAACAAAACTAGTAAAGCTTACGCTACACCAAGGTCTTGGACATTTTTAAGTGATTATATATTTGAAAATTTTGGTGAGTGGGAAACCAGAAAAAGTCTTGATGAAAAAGATGAATATAAACTTATTATTGATAAATTTACTGGACAGCCAAAAATGTTCAAAAAATTTCCAAGTGTTCGTACTTGGCTCAATGATATTAAAGAAATTGGACATGGATATATTGGTGGATCAAATGCTGGATTTATGCGTTATTGCGAAGATACTTTAAAAATATCATTAGACGACGTTTTAGATCGCTTTGATGAAATTGAGACTGATGTTAGAGGTTTTAATAGAGATAAAAAATCTGAACTTCTTGCTAACATGAAAGAACGTAAAATCGCTCAATTGAAACCAAAGCAAGTTGAAAATCTTGTTAAGTTTCTTTGTACAATTTCAGACGATGAAATGGTAGGATATATCCTACATGTACTTGATACTGAATATAATTTATCAGAAGAAGGTAAAGAAAATAAAATGGCTGAAAAATTCCTTGCATCAAAAGCCTTTAATAAATTCCGAGATGCTATTATGAAGCATGTTGATGATGATGATAAAAAATAATTTCTAAAATAGAGGTAGTACAAAAACTACCTCTATTTTATAAAACATAATTAATGAAAAGAAAACAATTATTATCCAACGCTATTAAAAAATGTACAAAATCTGACGGTTTTGCTAGTTTTTATGATATTGGCAATCTACTACATAAAAAAAGAACATATTATAAAATCGGTCCAATATACTGTAAAGAACTAAGAATAAAATTATCAACATTTCTCAAATATTATTTTCCAGAAATAGAACTTGATGAAAAACAACAAAAATGTAAATTAAATAATGGATGAATTAGAATTAGAATTGCATAAACTTAATGCAATGTTTCTACAAGGTTCTATTAAAATACTAAATAGAAGTATAAATTTTTATAAAAGATATCTTATATTTACTATATTTATGACACTTTTTAATTTCTATTTTATAATATCAAATTTAATAAATTCAAAATCATATACAACATCTGTTATAGCAACAATATTATGGTTAATTTCAGATATGTTTAATTTATATTTTTTAAATGTGCAAAAAAAGAAGTTAAAAAAAGAAGTTCTACAATATGATGAAGAACAAAAAATAATAGACTATCCTAAATATATAAAAGATCAAAGATTAAAAAAATTAAAAAAATTAAAAAAAATTTAATTCATATATTTTTTAACACCATCAATAACATCTTTTGGTTGAATTGCCTTAGAACAAATAAAATCGTTATTTTTTGGGCAAAACATCCAATTAGATGCATCAAAAGTAATATTAGAATCATTCCAACATCCATTACAAACATTTGAATTATATATTCTTGTACAATTGGATTTAAATTCCAGCCATGGTTTTGTAAATCCACTCACTAAAACAACTGGTGTACCTACAGCCCAAGACACCCACGCCAAGCCTGAGCTAATTGTAATCATCATTTTAGCATATTTAATATCTGTTATTCTTTCTGATAAAGGATAATTACCAGTCTTATCAATCACATATTTTGATTTAGGAGCTTGATTATAATGTCCAAGAATACCAAAACTTTTATATTTATCAATTAAGACTATTTTATAACCATTTCGCCCTAAAAAATCAAATAATCGTTCCCAACCAAATGGATTATTCCAATATTTAAGTTGTGATGTGGATTGTATTGCAACAACAACATATTTACCTTTAATTTTTGTTTCTCCTTCAGGTATATTTATTTTTGAAACATATTCCTGATCCGGTATTCCTAATATTAAATTTGCTATTGATTGTAATGAATATTTTCTATAATCAAATGTTTTTATAGCATTATCGTATTTTTTATTATCAGCATACCAATATTCTGAAGACAGAACATTATCTATCATATAAAGTTCTGGTCCAAAATCAATTCTAAATTTTTTATCAACATCATTAATATAATTAGAATCTGAAATATCGGTAAAAATAATATCTGTATATACTTTATCAAATAAATTTTTGTGATAAGTATATAAAATAACCTCAACATTATTTATTTTTCTATATTCTTCAACACAAGGGACAAATGCAATATTATCACCCAATGAATTTGAACCAATTATAACATAAACTCTATTAAATTTATCAGTTTTTTTTCTTTCAAAAATGATCTTATCTTCTGATGTGACTCTAATTAGAATACACATTTCAGGCGTAGAATCTATTTGTGTCCAATAATTAACTTTAATCATGTCTGAATATTTTACTTCATTTGTACTCAAATCTATAAATTCCACATAAAAATCCCTATCATCAGAATCCCCAACAATATTTAAAAAAGTATAATCATCTCTAAACCTAGTAACAAAATTTATCATAATTAAATTATAATTTTTATAAAATCTTCAATACGTTTTAAAGATATTATAATATTTTTCATCTTTCTCTATCATAATATAATTTCTTTTAGTTTTTTATACTAGCAATTGTTATTTTGTAACTACCTGACTATCAATCATTCACATTTGCTCCACCCGCAATTTCGGCAAGTTTTGCACCCAGCCTCATATGTTAAATCTTTTGAACCACATTCAGGACATGATTCGCCAATAATTTTAGAATTTATATATTTCTTTATAATTCTTTTAACACCAGACTTCCAAGTTCCAAATGCTGCATTATCTGATAATTGCAAACTATCTATAAGATCAATAACACTAGGAAGGTGAATACGATGTCTTAAAAAAGCTGATAATAATTTGCTTGTATTCCAAAATTCTCTATCAAATGCTCTATTTAAACCCTCCATTGTAACATGATATCCATCTTTATCTTTATAAACAAAGTCATATCTACTTTTTTCACCTTCTTCTTTATATCTAATAATTTCACCTTTTTCTACAGAAGCTGGAATATAAAATTCATCTAATAGACCTGTAAATATTTCGTATGGATATTTTTGACCTTTTTCATCAACCATTAATCCTAAAACACCAACCCATTTTTCTTTATTATTAGTAAATCTAACAACATCACACTCAAGCCTTTTAGGTCTTGGCTTAGCATTATTTTCTTGAGGTTCTTTTACTACATTTTGTGTAGTACCTTCATTAGACATAATAACACCTTGACGAGAGCCATCACGATAGACAGTCATTCCTTTACATCCAGACTTCCATCCCATTTCGTACACTTTAGATACAATATCTTCAGTAACATTATTTGGCAAATTAACTGTTACTGAAATAGAATGATCTACCCATTTTTGAATTCTTCCTTGCATTCTAACTTTTTCAACCCAATCTACATCATTAGAAGTTGCCTTATAATATGGTGATTTTTCTATTATTAATTTAAGATCAGAATCTTTCATAGCTTTAACTTCTTCAATATTATAACCATTAACATCTAACCAAATTTCAAATTTATGATGAAAAACATTATATTCTTCCCATTTTACACCTTCAGCATCTGTATAATCAACTCTACCACTTTTATCTGTTGGGTTTATTTTCCGTCTTCTTTTATAAGAAACTAAATATGCTGGCTCAATACCAGAAGTAGTTTGTGTCATAATTGAAACTGAACCAGTTGGTGCAATAGTTAAAAGAGCAATATTTCTTCTACCCCATTGTTTTAACATTATATCTAATTCTGGATCAGAATCTTTTAATCTCTGAACAAAAGGATTACTTATTTCTCTTTCATAATCATAAATAGGAAAAGAACCTCTTTCTTTTGCCATTATAGCAGATGATTTATAAGCATTTATAGCCAAAATTTTATGTACTTCAGTTGAAAACTCAGTTGCTTCTGATGTGCCATATCTTAAACCTAACGCCGCTAGCATATCACCTTCAGCAGTTACTCCTAAACCAGTTCTACGACCATTTAAAGTCATTGTCATAATTTTAATCCAAGTTTCTCTTTCAACTCTCTTAGTCTCATCATTTTCAGGATCTGATTCAATTTTACTCAAAATCATATCAATCTTTTCAATTTCAAGATCAATAATATCATCCATAAATCTTTCAGCATAAATTACATATTCTTTAAATTTATTCCAATCAAAAGATGCATGTTTTGTAAATGGATCTACAACAAAACTATAAAGATTAATTGCAAGTAATCTACATGAATCATAAGGGCATAAAGTTATTTCACCGCACGGATTTGTACTAACTGTCTTAAAACCATAATCTTGATAGCAATCTGGAACAGACTCCCTCATAACAGTATCCCAAAATAAAACACCTGGTTCAGCAGATTTCCAAGCGTTATGAATTATTTTTTTCCATAACTTTTGAGCATCAATATCTTTTGTGAAAATAGGATTTTTAGAATCTATTGGAAATAATTGGGTATACATTTTTGCATTTAATGCAGCTTCCATAAAATCATCATGAACTTTAACTGATATATTTGCGCCGGTCACTTTACCGTGTTCTAATTTAGCATCAATAAAATCTTCTGAATCTGGATGTTTTACGGAGCAAGTCAACATTAATGCACCTCTTCTTCCACCTTGGGCAACTTCATTTGTAGAATTTGAATATCTATTCATAAATGGAACCAAGCCTGTAGAAGTTAATGCAGAATTTTTGACTGGCATTCCAGCTGGTCTAATATGAGAAAGATCGTGTCCTACACCACCTCTACGTTTCATAAGTTGTATCTGTTCTTCATCAACTTGCATAATTGATCCATATGAATCAAATAAACTACCTATAACAAAACAATTTGATAATGATACAACTTGTCTATTATTACCAATTCCTGACATTGGTGAGCCTTGTGGAATTATATACTTAAAATCTTTTATCAAATCAAATATAAACTGTTCTGATAATGGATTTTCATATTTATCTTCTATTCTATGTATTTCTTTTGCAAGTCTCCAATGCATATCATCTGGTGTTCTTTCATAATATACAGTTTCACCTTCTTTTGTATCTTTTAATGCATACTTATTAACCCAAACATCAGCAGCTAATGTATCACCGTTAAAATATTTTAATGATGCATCATACGCTTCATCTCTTTTAAAAAAACTCATGTTATTTCTTTTATTTTTATATGAAGTTGATATTATTGAGATTACTCAAATATCCACTTTGTTTTAATTCTACTATAATTTGTGTTGCATATTCTTTATCCAATAATTTAAACATATTAAATATATTATCAGTAAAATAATAAGATAATTCAACAAAAATTTCCGATTTTGTATATTCTTTACCAATATTATCCAATAACATCTTATAATAGTCGTTAAACGCTTGTTTATTAGGCTTTCTTCTATTAGAAGAAAAATCTAAAGATGTTTTTTCAGTTAATAAATCATAGACATCTTTAGATAAATTAAGTCTACCTATATATTCTTCGTGATATTTAGACTCAAACTCGTAATTAGTGCCAACCTCAATTGGTAGACCATCATAACTATAATTTTCTTCTTGATAACCTATATAATATTCAGATTGTTCTGAAATCTCATCTAGTTTACCCTTAAAAATAGTATCTCTATTCAATGAATGTTTACCTTCAAGTTTATGATTATTTGTATTAAATTTAAACATCACATCATCTTCAGTATCTATATCCTCATCCTCATCAGATACCATAATTTCAACAATATCACCATCACCAAACTCTTCATCTATAATAACATCATCAATAAAATCTTCACCTAATTCCTCATCTAAATTATTATTTAAATCATCATCATCTAAAATAACTCTCTTTTGTATCATATATAATATTATTTTTAGATATTATTTCGCGCCAACCAACTGATCGTTCTCCATAGTTAAAAATTTAGTATTAAAATCAAAACGAACTTGTTCTTCGTGATGCTCACCATCTCTTAATTTTAATATTTTTAATCTATAAATATTATTACGTTTCATTTCTGGATTACGAATAATACCCCAAACTGAATCAGCAGTGTCAGCAATAGCCTTACTTTCAGGAATATCACCTAATTTAATGTCAGATGCACCCCAAACTGCTTTATCAGTTTGTGTTGCAGTTATAACTGAACATTCATATTTATCTCCAATTCTTCTTAAACCTTCTGCTAAGTGTTTTCCTTTTAAATATAACATATTAGTAATATCAAAACCTTTTTCAATTGACATAATATTTATATAATCAACAATTACCATTCCTACTTTAAGTCTTTTAACTTCTTCAAATTTTTTAATATAGTTATCTATATCAGTTACTGTACAATCACTTGTATTATATTTTTTAACATAAATCTTACCTGGTTGAGAATCAAATAAACCTCCAGTACTAGATTGGGATTTTAAATTATTTAATCTTTGTTTCATAAAAACCGAATCTTTTGATTTTTCATCATATTCATCAGAATTAATTTTAAGTCTCATAGATCCTAATCTTTTCATCACTTTTCTAGTTGCCATTTCTAATGTAATAACTAATACATTAGCGCCAGCATTTGCTGCATTTGTTGCGATATTATGCAACCACATGCTTTTTCCAACATTTGTCTCACCCATTATAACATTTAATGTTGATTTACTCCAACCACCACCTAATATTGAATCAATACAAGGCCATCCAGTATGAATAGTATTTTTACTAATTAATTGTTTATGTGATTCAGGATCATCAAAATCCATACCTAAATCACTATCATCATCATCAACTAAAAGAACATTACCGAACATTCCTTTAATTTTTTGTGCTATATCTACAACATTTTCATAATCAATTTCTTTAAGATTACGAACCATATCAATAGTTTTAAGCATATCACCATTTAATTGATTTTGTATTTTCCAAGCCTTAAATCTAGGCAATAACCATTCCGTGCTTATATCGCTATTATCGGATTGAAGGAGTAATTTTAAAACTGCCGCACTAATTTTATTTTCTTGGTCAGCTAGTTTGACCATTGCGACAATTTGTTGTGTGCTTGGTACAATATGACTTTCACTTCTTAAATATTCTTCTCTAATTACAGTATATACAAACATTATATCTGAATTCTTAAAAAAGTAAGGTTCTACCTTAGAAAATTGATCTGGAGTATCTAAAATATAGATAAAAAAATGCTTCTCCATATTTGTATTCATTGCTTCCGCCATATGAGTATTTTATAGATTATTTTTTAAAAGTTCAAAATACTTTTTTTAATTAAATAGATTTCCATCATCTTCAAGATTAAATTCATCAGAAGATAACATATCTTTATCTTCTATTTCATTTAATCTTTCATCAATATCTTCTAACTCTTTAAGACACTCATCATAAGAAGGATATTTGAAATAATCATAAATTATTGGTTCCATTGCTTTTAATACATCTGCATTAAATACCTTTCTATTAAAAAGTTGATTTGCTGCTACACTTTTATCTAAATGTTTAACATACCAACGATTAGATGGTTGAAATGTTATCTCACCTGTTTCTTTATCAATATTCTTTTTTACCTGTGCAATACCAATTTTAGGAAAATTTTCAAATGTACAAAACAAATCTAATCCCTTATAAGGATTAATACCTTTACTATAATCAATTTCGAATTTAACTTTTTTTGGTTTTGCTAATCTATTTTTTGCTGATTTCGCAGTGATTACTGAGCCGGATCTACCAAGATCCATTTCATCTTCTTCACCTGTTTTTAATTTTGCATCACTTAAAAATAAGATCACACTCGCAGCATAATATAAACCTTCGCCACCACTCATAATAGTTTGTGGAAACATATCTTGTGTTAAATAAACATGATTTGTTGCTACTAATGGAATATTTAAATATCCCAAATCATTAGTAATCAATCTAACAAGAGATTTTATTTGTTTTGCGCGGGTCATATCTTGTTTAACATTTAATTTAAGAGTATCTTCTTTTTCTTTCTCACTGGATAACATACCAATAGAATCTAAAAAGAATATTGTTTTTGACACATCAACTCCGGTATCTTTTAGTTTTTGCAAAGCATCTAAAAAAGACATCATAAACATTTTTATCTTTTCAACAATATTAGTTCGTATTAACATAAAATTATCTTTATTTGATGTATCAATACCATACATATCAAAATCAGATTTTTCAATAGAATACTCTGTGTCAATCCACACAATATTATATCCCATTTTTTGGGCATTTCTTGCAATATTTAAAGAAATAAAAGATTTTCCAGTCTGCTTTGGTCCAGCAATAATTGTTATTTTATTATTTGGTATTCCACCTTTTAAAATGCTTTTAGATAAAAGTGCATCTACAATATGAATTCCAGTTGATATAAATGTTTTTTCTTTCTCAAAATCTTCAATTGATATGATATCTTTCTTTGAAATATTTTCTATAAGATTAGATATTTTTGAAAAATCAAAACCATTTGATTTCTTTTGTGAGGTTTTAGTTGTCTTTGCCATAATATATTATTATTTTTATTTAGATTGATTCTAAGTTATTATAGAAAAAACTTAATAAAAAGTTTTATGTTTAAAATATAATAAATTTAGAACCTAACTGAATATATATATAATTCCAAAATAAGATAAGAATATGGAGTTCTATATAGTATTCGTTAAAAATAGGAAAAAACTTGACAAATATATTAAAGTCAATAAGGTACGAAATAAGACAATTATAGATATAAAACAGCAATTAGATGATCACGGATTAGAAGATGTCACTGAATGGCGGGAATATTTCAATCTTATAATATATACCAAAATAACTCAAACTATCAGGAAAAATAAAGATGTGTACTATATACCAAATATAGGTAAAATTAATACTTTAGAAATTGATGATATTTTTCAAATTAAAGAAAATTTAACTGGAAAAATTAATTTTAATTTACTTTTCTTTTTTGAAGATTTTAAAGACAATCAAAAAATGTATGAAAATCTTCTATCTAATATATCATTATTTGACGCTATTCAAATAATTAGAGATTACTAAATCAATATCAGAGAAATATTTTTTTTATATATAAAGAAAAACTATAAATTAAATGTCACATTATTCTGAAATAGATTTTCTTTTTAATAATATTACTAAAGATTATATAAATCTTCAAACAAGCAATAGAAATAATTCTGCTAATATATTTGATGAATCAAAATATGTTGTATATAAAAATAAAAATAATTCTGGTGCTGGTACAACTAATATCAAAAAATATATAAAAGATAAAGTATATAAAAATGAAGACAAATCTATAAATCCTTATGTACAATTAGTAATGGATTTTGATAGTGTTGATGGTCAACCTGGAGCCGGGTTAAGAATAAAAGCTGCAGATTTAGCATATTTAAGAGAATTAGGTGTTTATCCTATAAATAGAATGGCTATTCTTAGAAGATTTCCAGAAGGTTGCTTTGTTCCAGAAGACCTAAATGAAATGATTAGAGAACCAATCTCAACTATTGTTGGCTGGATTAAACCAAGTGACAATTTTGGTAAAGTTGAATTTCATGAAAATTGGGCAACCACATCTAAAAGATTTGATCAAATGATATCTAAAATGATAGAAACTGCAACAGGTGGATTATTACCAATAATACCAGTTCCTGATTTTGCGCAAGGTATGTTATTTCAACTTTACAAAAATGCCGGACTTTTAAATAGTGATAGTACAAATGAGACAACAGATGAAGCTTATGAAAATTTTGATCCTAGCACTATAAAACAACCAACATCTTACACCGATGTAACTAACGGTAAAGGTCCAACTACAACTAATAGTTGGGGCCTTAATAATATACCTATTGGGGATCCTAATGTATTACAAGAAGGGCCATTTAGAGATCCGGCAGGACAAAATATAACATCAACCTTTGAATTTATATTAGAAACAACATATGAACAAAAATTATTAGGAGATGTTGATCCAGGTTCAGCAATGCTAGATATTTTAGATAATATTTATGCAATGGGCACATCTAATATGAAATTTTATTGGGGTGATAATTCAGCTGTTATGAAAAAAGCCAGGGAAGCTAGCAGTTATAAAGCCAATAATTTAAATGCGTGGTGGGATATGATATCTTTAACATTAGAATCTTTTTGGACAGTAATAGCAGATTTTTTTAAAGATGAATTTACAAAATTGGAAAAAAACTATAATGACACAATTGACACCAACAAAAGTAAAGAGGATGCAAATAAACCTAGAACAGATAAAGAACAAGATTTACAAAACCAAATAGATATAGAAAATACTAAAAAAACACCAGATCAACCAAAATTAAAAACTTTACAAACAGAATTAGCTAAACTTAAAAAAGATGATATCTCAACAAAAGAACAATCTGTAACAGATGCTGCTAAAAAGAAACTTGCTGATGCTGCTAACTATCTTGCACCATTTTTGCAATCTGTTCTAACAAGTACAGTATCTATATGGAGGTTTGAATTACGAGGGTCTATTGAATTAATGGTTGGTGGTAAAATGAGTTCAACACCTTGGTATTTATCATTAGGAAATCCATACGCACCATGGTTAGCTACAAATCATATTATTGTACATTCAGCATCAGTAGAAACAAGCAACGAAATGGGATTTAATGATCAACCACAAAGATTAACTGCTACTTTCAATTGTAAATTTTCAAGAGCTTTAGGTAAGCAAGAATTGATGAGAATGTTCAATAACACATATAGAAGGACTTATAATTCACCGCCTCCTGGTACAGAAGCATCAAATTCTACGTCTGTCAAAAATGCTAAAAATTCAGATAATATACAACAAAATCCACCTAAACCTGGTATTCCTGTTTCCAATCAAAAATCAGGAACAGGAAATACAAAATAAAATAATTAAAATTATGAATATTCTATCCTTTGATGATACCAACAGTAATAAAATAAAAAGAGATTCTAATCAAAATGATCTTTTTGATTTATTTCAAAAAAATATAATAAATATAGATAATATATTATTACAAATATATATTGTACCACAAGAATTTGAAATGAGACTAGATAGAATATCTAATTTTATTTATGGTTCTCCTAATTATGTAGAAGAATTAATGGTATTAAATGATATTATTAATCCATACTCAGTTAAAGAAGGTCAATATATTTATTTCTGTCAAGTTGATAATTTACCAAAGCTATACACAACCGATAATTTACAAAATTTAACAAGTACAACAGCAAGAAATAATTTAATAAATTCTTCAAAATCAAATACAAAAATATCAACAGACTTAAATGTGAGTGATGAAAATCTGTCTCCAACTATTAAACCATCTAATCTAAAACAAATTAAGGTTGGTAGTGACAACAATATACAAATTATAAATTCATTTCAATGATAAAAATTTTAAATAAAGCTAGTGTAAAACTTAAAGAATTAAATATAAAAGTAAATGATCCTATATCAGCGGATATTCTTGTGCAATCATTTAATTATGTTCCATATTTATTTATTAGCAAAGTTAATGACCCAAATTTTAACGGAACCACAATTGATGCAAAAGATGTTATATATGTAAAACTTCACAATAGTAAGTTTTTACCTGAAATTGAATTATATTGTGATGATTCAAAAGGAATATTGTTTAATGATTCTTATCCATCTGATCATGACATGATATTAAGCATTTTTGTTAAATCAAATTCAGAAAACACAATGCCAATAAGAATGGATTTTAGAGTTACATCTTATGAAACAGTAAAAGGTGATATTAATAGTAATAATTTAAAATATTTAATTAAAGGAATATTAGATTTAGATGAATTATTTTATACAAAATATGAATCTAGAAAAGGAACAAGTTATGATGTAATAAAAGGAATAGCATTTGATTTAAATCTTGGATTTGCATCAAATGTACAATCAAGTAATGATAGTATGTCATGGATAAATTGTAGTGATACATATCCTGAATTTATTAAAGATATAACAAAATATTCTTTCATATCAAAAGATGCGTTTGTATGGACCTTTATTGATTTTCAATATAATATAAATTATATAAATATTCAATTAGAAATGAATGAATTTATTAAAGGAGAAAGTGGAACCATTACAAATTCTCAGATAATTAAAAATGATGAAGAAAAAAACAGTGAGTTATATTTAACTAATAATAGTGCTTTTCATATGACAAATAATTACATAAGCAAATTTAATTTAGTTAATCAATCATACAAAGTCAACTTAGAAAGATTTTATCAAGTTACATCTACATGGTATGATAAAAGTAATAATACTGTTTATAAAGAATTTATAAAAGAACTTGGAACAGAACATGAAGAATTAAAAGATTTAACGGATAGAAGTTCAAAACTATATGAAGAATGTGTAAATGATGAATATTTTACAGGTAAAATTGACACGGATAATAATGTACATCAAAATTATTCATTAGCAAAAGTTGCCAATCAATTTCATCTAAATGGTATGGAAAAAATGAAAATGATTGTCATATTAAATCAAGTAAATTTTTCTGTAAAAAGATTTCAGAACATTAAAGTTGAAATATATAATCAAAATGATTTACTTTCAAGTAACGCAAATATCAAAAAACCACTTGATAACATAAATCCAAAATTATCTGGGTATTGGTTTGTTACAGGTATAAATTATTTATATAAAAGAAGTGGTGGTGTTGAACAAGAAATTACACTTATGAGACGAGAATTAAGTATAAATTATGGTAATGCAAATGATGAAAAAAGTGATTTAAGAAAACTATTAAAATAAAATAATAAATAAACTATGGGATTAAGCTATAAAAATATTTTAAACGATCAATTATCAAGTTCTCTAGGTGATAAAAATTCAACATCAGCTAGATATATTAAAGGATATGCTCAAGATAGTGGAATTGAAGCATTGGCAAACTCATTAAATATCAATAAAGGTTTATTTAAACAAACACTTGGTATTGAAGATAAAAAATTAGATAACTATGATCCTTATCATACTTCAGATGCAAAAAACGAAGAAGGTTGGTATTCTGATGATGGATCACAAATGAAAGCAAGCACAATTCAAGAATATGATGATGATACAAATACCTTTAAAAAAGGACTATATTCACAAGCTGGATTTAGAGGAAATGATTTTTGGTATGAAGATCCATTTATTCCAGCGTTTGAATTATTCTTTGATCAAAATTCTCCATTTTTTTCAACAGCAGATTCAAACAATAGTTTAATGTGGTTTATAAACCATTATGGAAATAACATTGACTCTTATGGTTATGAAAATAGAGGTAATTTATGGACCGAATTTAGAAATGTATTTTTTAAAATATTTGAAACTGATCTTTTAAATAATAGAAATAGAAATTTTTCAAACAAAGCATATTATATAACAAAAATTGCAGGATTAGAAAATCTTAATAATAAATTTATAAATTATAATGGTAAAGATGGTGAAACAAATAAAATTACAATAACTTTAAATGAAGATGTGTCTATGATAGCATGGTATTTATCTGAATTATATAATAATATAATTTATAGTTATAAAAATCAAAGACATATGTTTCCTGAAAATTTAATAAGATTTAATATGACTATAAAAATTAATGATTTTAGAAATTTCACAATGCCTAATAAAAATGATAGTAAAGTTGATCCGCAGCATGAAATAAAAAATACTATATCACCAAAATCACAAATTGTATATACATTACATGATTGTAATTTTAATTTTGAAAAAAGTAAAAATTATGAAAATGAAATGGAAATAGGTGGATATGGATCTACCATATCTAATAAACCACAAACATTATCTTTTGATATTTATTATAAATCTGTAACTCGTTGGAGTACATTTCCATTATTATATTCAGGAGATGTTAAAAACATTAATCCTTGGGAATTAGAATTTAAATCTAGTAGTAAACAAGAATACTATGATAATTTAGATAGACTAAGCTCAACTAATCCAATTGCTCAAAAAGGATTTACAAATCAATTATTAAGTAAAGCTGGTCAAACAATTGCTAACAATAGTCTCAATTATATGGATAGTTTAGAAACCAAATTAAGAAATGTTAGAGGAAGCACTGTAAACAACCTTTTAAATCAATTCACAACTTTAACTGGTCTAAATAAAATAGAGCCAGATAATGTATATACTCCTGATTTTAATGATCGTACTAGTTTAAAAAACTTTGGAAAATCTATTGGATCTGGATTATTAGCAGATTTAGAAAATACTACAAGAAACGCTGCAAACTTTTAAAAATAAATAAAATAAATGGAACTCGCAAGAGATTTTTACGTTGGATTAGTTGAAGATAATAAAGACCCAAACAGAAAAGGTAGAGTTAAAATAAGAGTACAAACACTTTATCATAATATACCTGTTGAAGATATACCATACGCATATCCATGGGGTGGAATTGCTGGAAAAGATTTTCAAGTTCCTGCAATAGGTAAATTAGTAAACGTACTTTTTCTGTCAGATGATTTATATTCACCATACTACATATATTCTGAAAATTATAACATAAATCTTCAAAATAAACTTAAAAGTTTAAATGATGAAGAATACGTAAACTTTACTTCACTACTATTTGATGAATCAACACAAATATTTATTAAAGGCAAAGAGTTAACAATAGATCAGTTACTTAATAAAGTAACAATTAATAATACTTCTATTAATCTTGAATTAAAAGATAATACACAAAAATTAAATTTGGCATCAAAAGGAGCAGATCAAGATGCTGTGTTAGGTACAAATTTTTTTCAATGGATGGACAACTTTATAAATGAATTAAGTAAGCCAGGTTCATTGATTGATAGTAATGGTGCAGCAATTATTAAACCTCGACTAAACATGCTATGTTCACAATATAAATTATTAAGACCTAATTTTGTATCTAATTATGTAAAAATTGCAGATAATGGTAAAGTAAAAATACTAAGTAGAAATCCTGATGTTATTAATAATAAAAATGATATAGATTTAGTAATACCGCCAGACATAAATGAATCCAATAGAAAAATTTTAAATGATGCGATAAAAGCTCAAAATGATAAAGCTTGTGAAACATTGAAAAATGCTGCACCTACTGATCAAATAGATTTAAATGATAGTGCTAGAGATCCAAATGCAATAAATTTAATATCAAGCAAAAAAACAAAAAGTAAAATAGATAATTTACATCCAGATATAAAACCATATGTAATAGCATTTATTAATAAATGTAAAGCTTCTGGATTTGATTTAGAAATAACAAGTGGATATAGATCAATAGCATATCAACAATCTCTACAAAAAACTGGAAATGCAGCTAAACCAGGATTCAGTTATCATAATTATGGATTAGCAATAGATGTAAAACCATCAAATAATAAATGGGGAGATACAGGTGAAATTGCGGAATCATTAGGATTTAGATGGGGTATTCATTTCAAAAATCCAAAAAGTGAAAGATGGCATTATGACATGTCATTTGGATTTTCTACTACACAATTAAAAAATAAATTTGATCAGGGGGATGTGCTCAATGGTTATGTTAATTTAGGACCAAATACTCAAGTACCAACAACAAATAATCAACTTAATGGACAAAATTATTCAATAAATCCTTCAAGTTCAGTTAGTAAGCCATGTGAAGGTATGAAAGCATTCAATAGATCAGATGCAGATCAAAATAAATCAAATTCTAATAATAAAAGTGATGAAAGTGAATCAGCACCAACAAAAGAAGAAGAAGAAAGAATAGCAAATCTTTCTTGTATAGAATTAGCAACAAAAATATTATTGGATAGAATAGCAAAAGGTGAAGGCGCTACAGATACTCTTGCTGCAAAATATGGATTTAATAGTGCATATGATATAACATATTCTTATGGAAAATATACTCCAGATTATATTGGAAGCAAGCAAATTAATCCTATTACTTCTTTAACACTAGGTGAACTAAAACAAGTTCAACACATTATGCTTAGAAATGGATCAAAATCTACATCTATGGGTAAATATCAAATTGTATTACAAAATATACCTGATATTCAACAAGCGTTAAATATGGATGATAATACTCTATTTTCTCCTGATACACAAGATAAAATGGCATATCAATTATTAAGACTAAAAAGAGGTTATGATAATTGGTTAAATGGAAGTATATCAGATGATAATTTTCAAGAAAATTTAGCTAAAGAATGGTCATCAATAGCATCACCAACAAATGGAAGATCATATTATGGTCAACACGTAGGGACATCAGATGATGAAATAAAAGAAGTGATGTCTTCTACTAAAAAACAAATGAATCAATGTACATAAAACTTTCTAATAATTTTTTAATATAATATTTTAAAAAAGTTATCAGAATTGTTCAAACATAAAAATATTTTAATTATAGGTGATGTTATGTTAGATTCTTATCTATTCGGTACCGTTGAAAGAATTTCGCCTGAAGCTCCGGTTCCAATTATAGATGTCACATCAAAACAATATAAATTAGGTGGTGCAGCTAATGTAGCAGCAAACATAATAAATTTGGGTGGAAATCCAATATTATGTTCTATTATAGGTAACGATCAAAATGGTGAAATTTTTTTATCATTATTAAATAAAATAAAAATTTCAACACATCAAATACATCAATCAAGTAATAGAATCACAACAAATAAAACCAGAATAATTGGAAATAATCATCAAATGGTAAGGATAGACGAAGAAATAAAAACAGAAATAGTTGAGGAAGATCAAAATTATTTATTAAAAATAATAAATAGTGTGTTTGAACGACAAAATGAATTTAAAATTAATTGTATTCTATTTCAAGATTATGATAAGGGAATATTAAACGAATATATTATAAACTATATTACAAATTTAGCGCAATCTTTAAATATTCCAATAATAGCAGATCCTAAGAAAAATAATTTTAATTTTTATAAAAATATAACACTATTCAAACCAAATTTCAAAGAATTTAAAGAAAGTATAAATATTAATTCATCTAATCGTGATGAATTACTTAAAAATGGAGCAGAAATATTACATAAAAAAGGTATTGAAATTATATTTGTAACTCTCTCAGAAGATGGAATTTTTGTATCCTATAAAAAAGATGATAATATAATAAACAAAATAATACCAGCATCTATCATAAATGTTGTAGATGTGTCTGGCGCAGGAGATGTGGTTTTAAGCATAATTCCATTTTTACTTGATGAGTTAGACATAGAAAAAATTGCAAAAATTGCAAATATTGCTGGTGGAATGGTTTGTGAAGAAATCGGAGTTGGGACAATTAATAAAGATAAATTGATGAAAGAGATTGATATTTTAAATATTATCTAAAATTTTTTGAAAAATTTTATAATTTTTATCTATTATAAATATAAAATTATAAATGTTGATATTTATATACAACCAA
>Ga0302285_10000105_pt1 | contig 50945 bp, 44 predicted proteins | sample III_Fen_E2_2_FD_200455 | JGI IMG/M metagenome (GOLD analysis project Ga0302285, IMG submission 200455) | Peat permafrost microbial communities from Stordalen Mire near Abisko, Sweden - III_Fen_E2_2 | ecosystem: Environmental > Terrestrial > Soil > Wetlands > Permafrost | place: Sweden: Abisko... | reverse complement strand
CAGGGTTAAAGTAACGGGACTGCCAGAATTAGACAATGCTGTATATGTGGTAGTTCCGGGAGTACTCCCTGTATTATTGATAAATATACCTCCTACTCCACCATCTGACCAGATTGCTGAAGTTGCGCTGCCACCGAACGAGCCACCCAAAGCGACTGTTGTACCGCTCTGACAAATAGCTGCTGTCGCACCACCGGCACTGACCGTTGGTGAAGGATTTACCGTTAAAAATTTGCTTGCGCTTGTTGTGCCGCACGAACCTCCGCTGGTGGTTAGGGTTAAGGTTACCGGACTGCCAGAATTAGATAATGCAGTATATGTGGTTATTCCGGGAGTACTCCCTGTATTATCAGTAAATGTGCCTCCTACTCCACCATCTGACCAAGCTGCTGATGTAGCACCACCGCCAAACGAGCCATTCAAGGCGACTGTTGTACCGCCCTGACAGATAGCTGCTGTTGCACCACCGACACTTACTATTGGCAATGCATTGACCATGGTAGTATTGCTGGTTGCCGTTAATGCCGAACATCCGGCGGCATTATTGTAATTGACAGTAACTGTTTTACTTCCGGCGGTCAACCATTTTAATGTAACGGTATTGCTGGATGTGCCGATACCCCCTGAAGTAATTGTATAATCGGTGCCCAAAGTGCCGGGTACCACCCACACGTAATTAGATTGTCCAACAAGAGTAGTATAAGTCACATCACTGCTGGCACAAGTATTTGCACCAGGTGATACTGAGAATGCTACAACCGGCAAAGTCACAAAATTCATTGTTACTGTTGCTGTACTGCTACTTGTTTGAGAAGCTACATCTTTAATTGAATATGTAAACGTTACTATTAACACTCCGGTTGAAGTCGGTGTGGCAGTTAGTTTTGTGGGATCGTATGCTGTTATTGTTTGGTTACCCAAAACATTTACACCATTATATTTTAAAGTAGCATTAACGGGAAGTGTATTGATAATAATAGTACTGCCACTTCCTAATGCTCCGTCTTCTGCATCAATTCCATTTAACGTTGCCACTTGTACCGGTGTAGAAGTTCCGAAATTACACATGTTGTTTTGAGTAACAGCGTTAGCTACAGGAAGCTTTTCAATCCCAAAGTAAATATTCGACAATGCAGAGGTTACGGTAGTCACATTTTGACTAAGCGGCGAAGTTCCCGTCCAACCTGATGGAACTGAAGCAGCAGGAGCAGCGCTACCAACTGTACCTGCTGTAGTACTGATTATAACGGGCATATTGGCTCCGTTTACCGGGCAACCTGACAAAGTATAGGTTCCATCTGCTGCAACGGCTGATGATGCAAGTACATTGCCGGTTACAGGATCCACCAGAATGGCATACAATCCTCCCGCATTAGTGCCTGTTTCACTACCTGTATTTATATTTGTGAATGTTCCCGCTGCGCTGCCATTGGCATCATCCCAGACTTTCCCGGAAAGATTTACGCACATGGCTTTGGTTGCAGAATAAGCTGTTAACTCCACTCCATAAAACCAGGAATTAATAACCCGTGAATTCCCGAAATCATTCGTTGTAACTCCGTCTGTTTCATTTGCACCTACTGCCGGTGCCGGGATTGTTTGACCTGAATTACCATTGCCACTCCAGGCATGTACCCCGGGAACGGCATCAGTCCCTACGCTTCCTATTACACTGTTATTAAATCCACCTGTTGTAGTATTAATTCCAGTAACAGTGGTCAATCCGCTATCATCCCAATACATTCTGACGTGAGGAGTGGGTTGTGGTGCGATTGCTTCAAGAGCAAATCCGTTTTTATTCATTTCGGCATCAATGATAGGAAGATTACCCCTACCTTTATTAAATATCAACGAAATCGCAACATCGGTTCCTGCGGCAACCACATTACCCAATCCGTCTTTACCATCCCATACATATGTATTCAAACCCGCTACACAACCGGGAACATCAATCATGCGGTCGGTTGTTCCGGTCTGATAACCGACTGTACCGTTTAAGTCCAACAATACCCGACAATCGCCATTTTGCGAGACATTAAAACGAAGTGTATATGGACCGGGGTTACACCCAATGATTGCCGGATTTGCAAATGTAGGTACCGAGGGTAAAGTAGCATAAGTGTTAAAAGCCGGATCGGGGACATTTAAGAAAATGTCAAATCCATTTGTAAGAGAAGGTGGAGTAGGGTCATAATTAATTGATTTTCTGCCTACAAGCCAATCAGTTTCTGTCGGATCAACTCCATAATTATTTAATGCAACATCAAAGGCAATAGGTTGAAAACCGGATTGAAAACCAAGCTTATATACTACCCCATCATCTGAAATAGGATACAATAATGGTGCTGCAGATGCGGTAGCTACACCTCCATTGTAACTTCCGTCAACTGCCACAAAGCCCCATTTAGCCGAATGCACACGCCCATTATGTACAACTCCGGTAGTGGTGGCAACCGTGATATCGAAGAAGGGAGAAATAGCCCATGAAGCTGATGAACTTTGATCTGTTTGTCCATTTGAATTTTTGGAAAAAACCACATAGAATTCGCCGTTTTCAGTAGATGTAAAAGTTAAAGGGTTGTATCCTGAAGGATTTGTAGAGCCGATAATTGGACCGGCAAAACCGGTAGCATATGTACCAATATATCCGGCCCCCGAAGTTGGAAGAGTTATTGTACTGCCCACCTGTACATTTGTTGTTGCATTGTATATTCTCATATACATTGTGACAAGTGTTGCCGCACTATATGATTTCCAGTGAAATCCGTAATACATCTTTTCAGTTGTATAGTCGGATATACGAAAATAAATACGATTATCTACTCCACAGTTAGGATAAGTTCCTGTACCATCTCCGTAATAAGCTCCACTCTTGGTGGATGGAAGATAAGATAGCGCACAAATGGTCGAAGAGTTTGGCGATGCCGTAGTAGTCCCCTCAGCTAAAATGCTTCTGTTGGCACCAAACACCATAATGATTAATAATAGGATGCGTAACAGCCTCGGATTAACACCAGAAGTGTGATTTTTTTTCATAGCCATAATTTCTTTTTAATAATTTGTGCTTAATAATAAACAGAATCGGTTTCTTAGGATTGGATTCGATTACCCACCATCAACAAGCATGGAAATTTATCCTTGTCTGCTTTTAATAATGTGCGCTTTGCTTAGTGTATTGCTAATTGAGACTTTACTCTCACAATATCACCCAGTTTTGAGCATTTCTTTTAATGGTTAACAATACCTTTGCAAAGTAATTTGCTTCTTTTTATTCTTACTGATTACATTGTGGTTGCCCAGAAACGTATAAAAAAATTCATGTTACTGAATAAACGAATATGAATGATTTTTTATTCCCGTTGTATTTTCTTCGTATTATGAAATACCAATTTTTTTAATAATTCCTTGAGATTTCAACAACAAAACATTTAACCACTACAACTTGGTTCATATAAAATAAGCAATCATTCCAATTTATATATCATGTGCTTAAATTCTTATTTTATCAATATTGTTGGGTTAAACAACACATAATGCTTCTCCTTCTATTCGATTGTATTGGATCACGTAATAAAATTTGCATAATAATACTTTTTAGCAATTATACTCTGAAATAAAGTTATTTCACAGTAAAACCAACACATAAAGAAATCAACACATCAATAAAAGTATAACATAAAGTTATGATTGAATCTCATTTTTATTAATTAAAGTGAATTTATTCGCCAAATTAAACGAATATTAGCTTGCACTTATACATTATTCGAAATGTATAATATTTAAGTATGGTAAAATTAATTACTCTGTGTTTATAACTTGTTAATATCTTGTCGAACTATAAAATGATATTTGCAAACAGTCTTGAAATCCTCACAAATATTCCAACAGATTAAAAATAAAGAATTTGAAATGCAATAAATATTCAAGCCAGTAACTGCAATTCTACAAACAAAGCCATAATTTCAACAACTCTTATTGCTTGCTTTATTTAACAAAGATATTGTTTTTGTTGAATCCCTACAGGCGTTTACATTTTAATAACAATTGTTTCTTTTTTGTAATTATGATTTTTATTGCATAATATTGCGGTATTTATTATGTATTTTTTCAAAAGTGTTTCCTGTGTTTACATTTCAACCTTACATGTTATTTAACCTCATCGTCTTGTTGTTTTTTCCAAAAAAAGGAACCTGTTTCGGAAAGTGAACAGAATATAATTACTATGTGTATATGATATTTCCTTTCCCAATGTTCTCAAACCCTCTTCTTATTCTTTGAAATAAAATAAGAACGTTCACTACAAAATATTTATCTTTGCCCAAGAATATTGAACAGGTATAATATCCTGTAGGGTTCATTAAATTTCCTGATATGTCGCTCTCCTTTCAAATAATTCCGTATACGCTTCATTTCAAGCTTCCTGCAGGAACATCACGCGGTGTTTATCGCACTCGCAAGTCATGGTTCATACTGCTTTGGAACACCGAACAACCGCTCAATGTCGGTATTGGCGAGTGCGCTCCCCTACCCGACCTCAGCTGCGATGCGTTGCCCGACTATGAAACAATTCTCTCCCGGACTTGTCAAAATCTGATAGCTACAGGTAGCTTGGATTTCAAATCTTTACGAGCTTATCCCTCCATTTTATTTGGGCTTGAAACCGCGTTGTTCCATCTGCAAGCTGGTAGTTTCAATCTATGGAACACTCCTTTTTCGCGTGGAGAAGCCGGCATTCCTATCAATGGATTAATCTGGATGGAACAGAAAGAGGAGATGTTGTTGCAAATAGAACAGAAAATAAAAAAAGGCTTCCGTTGCATAAAACTCAAAATTGGGGCTATCGATTTTGAAGAAGAAATTTCTCTTATTCGCCATATTCGCAACCATTTTGCTCCCTCGCAAATTGAAATTCGGGTCGATGCCAATGGCGCTTTCACGCCAGATGATGCATTGCAAAAATTAACCAAATTGGCAGCTTTCGGACTTCACTCCATCGAACAACCTATCCGTGCAAGCCAATGGGAAGCCATGGCAAAGTTGGTCGCCGCATCGCCTTTGCCTATTGCATTGGACGAAGAACTTATTGGCTGCAACGACCCACTCGAAAAACGACATTTGCTGGAAACGATCCGCCCTCAGTATATTATTCTAAAACCTTCACTCCATGGGGGCATTCACGGTTGCACTGAGTGGATTGCCGAAGCCGAAAGGCTCTCTATCGGTTGGTGGGTAACATCCGCGTTGGAGTCGAACATCGGCCTCAACGCTATTGCTCAATGGTGCGCTTCGCTCAATGTTACCCGGCCGCAAGGACTTGGCACGGGCGCACTTTTCACCAATAACATTGAGCTGCCGCTTACCGTGGAAGGAGACCTGCTGTGGTTTAAGACTCCGGCTAATGCTGAATCAACATCGTTTCAGCTTCATCGCGAAGAACAAACATTGACCCTCTGCGGCATTCCCTACACCAAAGAGATGGCTCTGGCTATGGCTGCACACAGGCTTGCTTCGAGCGACACTCCCGAGTGGCAACGAGATTTATTTGCATTTTTACAAGCGTGGTGGACCGACTCGCCGACGCTCGAAGTGCAAAGCTCGGGTTCCACCGGAACTCCCAAATTGTTTCACGTGGAGAAAAAGAAAATGATGCAAAGTGCCATCATGACCTGTTCCTCTTTACATCTACATAAGGGTGACAACGCATTGCTATGCCTGCCTTTAAAATATATTGCAGGAAAAATGATGGTGGTGCGAGCTCTTGTTGCAGGTCTCAATCTTTACCCGGTGCCTCCCGATGGACATCCGTTGGCAAATATTCCGTGTGAATTGCAATTTGATTTTGCAGCTATGATACCATTACAAGTATATAATTCGTTACAAATCAATGCGGAAAAAGAAAAGCTCATCACAATAAAACAGTGTATTATCGGTGGAGCGACCATCAATCCGTCGCTCGAAAAATCGGTGGCTGAATTACCAAATACCTGGTACTCTACCTACGGAATGACCGAAACACTTTCGCACATTGCCCTCCGCCGACTAAATGGACCGAAGGCTTCGTTGCGTTATTATCCATTCCCTGAAGTTATGCTTTCGCTCACAGAGGAAAATACGTTAGTGATTGATGCACAAAACATTACCAATGAAACATTAATCACAAAAGATATTGCACTCATTCACCCTGATGGCGGATTTGAAATTTTAGGGAGAACAGATAACGTAATAATCAGTGGGGGCATTAAGCTCCAAATTGAGGAACTTGAACGAAAATTGAGCGAAGTGCTTTCGGATCCATTTGCGATTACCTCCATTCCTGATGAAAAATTTGGAGAAAAAGTAGTTGTTTTAATTCAAACACAACATATTACTATTGAAGATTTTATAAAAAAAACAGCTCATTGTCTTCATCCATACGAAGAACCTAAACAGCTTATTTGTGTAACCGAAATCCCCATGACTGCCAACGGAAAACCGGACAGAAAAGCAGCAAAAATTCTTGCACAAAAATTTGTCGTCTAAATTGTTTTTTCAATAGAAAAAGAGAAGATTGCTGCTTAACGAAAACTTTGTATCTTTGCGTTCCTCCATCGCTATTCTAAAAACTGATGGAGCAACAAACCTTATAAATAAAACATTTAAATACACCGCATTATGAGTATAAAGGTTCGCCTGATGTTGATGAGTTTTCTCCAGTTCTTTATTTGGGGATCGTGGTTAACTTCTTTAGGAATATATCTGGGTGGTTCGCTTCATTTCGAAGGCGGACAAATAGCTTCAATCTTTGCTACATTGGGTATTGCTTCGCTTATTATGCCGGGAGTTATTGGCATTATTGCCGACAAATGGGTGAATGCGGAACGTCTTTTGGGTATTTGCCATTTGCTGGGTGCCGGATGTCTTTTTTATGCTTCCACTGTGACCGACTACAGTCACATGTATTGGGCAATGTTGCTAAATCTCCTGTGCTATATGCCTACTATTGCATTAAATAATACGGTGGCTTACAATGCTTTGGAACAATATAAATTCGACATTGTAAAAACTTTCCCCCCAATTCGAACATTAGGAACTATCGGCTTTATTGTGGCTATGTGGGTGGTTGATCTTACCGGTTTCAAAAATTCAAATGCCCAACTGTACATCGGCTCAATAGCTTCTCTATTTTTAGGTCTGTACTCATTTACATTACCTCAATGCAAACCCGCAAAAAGTGAAAGCAAATCTCTCCTTTCAGCTTTTGGCCTCGATGCACTTGTATTATTCAAGAGCAAAAAAATGGCTATTTTCTTTTTGTTTTCCATGCTTTTGGGTGCCGCTTTGCAAATCACCAACTCATTTGGTGGAAATTTTCTTGAGAGTTTTAAATCAATTCCGGAATATGCCAATTCATTTGGTGTAACTCACTCTGTTATATTACTTTCCATTTCACAAATGTCGGAAACCCTGTTTATTCTTACTATTCCATTTTTCCTGCGCCGTTTCGGCATTAAACAGGTGATGCTGATGAGTATGTTTGCATGGGTGCTGCGTTTCGGTCTATTTGGGCTTGGTAATCCTGGAAGCGGAGTCGGGTTACTTCTTCTTTCAATGATAGTGTATGGCATGGCATTCGACTTCTTCAATATCTCCGGTTCTCTCTTTGTGGAAACTGAAGCAAAACCCGAAATTCGAGGCAGCGCTCAAGGTCTTTTTATGATGATGACCAACGGATTGGGTGCTGTAATCGGAGGTTATGCAAGTGGTGCGGTTGTAGATGCCTTCTCTGTGTACCAAGGAGGTAAACTTATCAGTCGCGACTGGCCTACCACATGGTTTATTTTTGCCGGATATGCTTTGGTGGTCGGTATTTTGTTTGCTGTATTCTTCAGGTATAAACACAAACCAATCGCAAATTAACCATTTATTTTCCGTGAAACGGCTTCTCTATTTTTTTGATTTTCTGATAGTTGTTTGCTTAACAGCAACAACTTCGGCACAAAACGAAGGAGCTTCGTCATTTCGCTTTGCTTTGGTCACCGATACGCATCTCAAGCAACTCGATAGCCGCAATGCAACTGTTTTACGTAAAGCAGTTTACGACATTAATGCTCAAAAAGAGATTGAATTTGTGATTGTGGCCGGCGATATTGCCGACAAAGGCGATCAGACCTCTATGCGATTAGTAAAGCAGATATTAGACAGTTTGAGGGTTCCCTATCACATCATTCCGGGCAATCACGACACACGATATTGTACTACAGCTACGGGCACTTTCGACTCTGTGTTTGTGGAACACCATTTCTCGTTTACTCATCGCAATTACCGTTTTATCGGCTTCAACACCGGACAAGGTGGCGGCTTAAACGGCGGCAGTGTAATGCCTGAAGAGCTCGCCTGGATTCAGTCGCAACTCACACAAGCCGGTACGCAACAACCTATTTTTGCCATCACTCACTTTCCGTTGCTCGATATACAAGTGACTAATGCGGTGGAGGTTATTAATACACTGTTACTTTACAATATCCAAGCAGTGCTGGGAGGTCACTACCATCGCAATGCTGTTTTCGACTATTCCGGCATTCCGGGCGTATTAACCCGTACCTTACAACCGAACATAATGGGTAAGTCGGGTTATTCGGTGATTGAAGTCGCAAATGAAATTCGGTTTTTTGAAAAAGATATCGACAAATCAACTTCTACTTTATGGTTAACGCTTCCATTAAACCCCAAAACATTCGGGAAAACAACAGAAAATGCAAAATCGGAAGTACATCATACAATACGCTGATTTATTGTCGTTTGAAAATATCAACTCATTGAAATAGTTTTTTATTGCCAAACCAATAAATTTGCCGAACTTTGCGCCGCAAAAGCTAAAGACCAATTAATCCCTATTTATTATGGCTATTTACAAACGTATCTTGCTAAAAATCAGTGGAGAATCGCTGATGGGAGAAAAACAATACGGCATAGACGAAAAACGTCTGGGCGAATATGCCACGCAGATTAAAGAAATTGCCAATATGGGCGTACAGGTGGGTATCGTGATTGGTGGCGGAAACATCTTCCGCGGACTAAGCGGTGCCTCCAAAGGCTTCGACCGTGTGAAAGGCGACCAAATGGGTATGCTGGCAACAGTTATCAATAGCCTGGCTCTCAGCTCTGCACTTGAAGTGTTGGGAGTAAAAACCCGCGTGCTGACAGCCATTCGGATGGAGCCAATCGGTGAATATTATTCCAAAACAAAAGCCATCGAAAGCCTCGAACGAGGCGAAGTGGCCATTTTTTCGGCGGGTACCGGAAACCCATTTTTCACCACCGACACAGGTTCTTCGTTGCGCGCCATCGAGATTGAAGCCGATGTGATGCTGAAGGGTACCCGCGTGGACGGAATCTACACCGCTGATCCCGAAAAAGACCCAACCGCTACCAAATTTACCGAAATCACCTACGATGAAATTTACACTCGCGGCCTGAAAGTGATGGATCTCACAGCCACCACCATGTGCAAAGAGAATAAAATGCCTATTTATGTCTTTGATATGGACACAGTAGGAAATTTGAAAAAGGTAATGAACGGAGAGAAAATCGGAACACTGGTGAAACTTTAATTCAAATGTCAAGATTTGGGATTTGAGAATGATTAAAATGAAAATATTTTCAATAATAGCAGAGCTGAAAGCTGAAATTGCCGCTCAAAAAGCAGCCGGAAAAACCATTGGACTTATCCCCACAATGGGAGCATTACACTCAGGTCATGCCTCTTTAGTTCAACGATGTGCTTCCGAAAATGATGTGACGGTAGTATCAATTTTCGTCAACCCTACTCAATTTAACGATAAAAACGACCTTCTCCACTATCCCCGCACGCTCGAAAAAGATATGGAACTATTGCAAAAGGCAGGTTGTACCATTATCTTTGCTCCCACTGAACAAGAAATTTACCCCGAACCTGACACGCGAATATTTGATTTTTCGCCTTTGGATAAGGTAATGGAAGGTAAATATCGCCCGGGACATTTCAATGGTGTGGCACAGATTGTCAGCAAGTTATTTGATATTGTAACTCCTGACCGTGCTTATTTCGGCGAAAAAGATTTTCAGCAACTGGCAATTATACAGGAAATGGTAAAGCAGTTGCAACTGCCACTCGAAATTGTGCCTTGCCCTATTATTCGGGAAGCTGATGGACTGGCTCTGAGCAGCCGCAATGCGCGATTGAGCGACACTCAACGAAAAAAAGCAGTCACCATATCGAAAATCTTATTTGAAAGTCGTACTTTTGTCGCCTCAAAATCAGTAATAGAACTGACAAATTGGGTGATTGACAATATCAATAAAGAATCCGAATTGCGGGTTGAGTACTATGAAATTGTGGATGGAAATTCATTGCAAGCCGTCACTTCATGGGACGAAACCGACTCGATTGTAGGCTGCATAACCGTATTCTGCGGTGAAGTTCGGCTTATCGATAATATACGATACAAATAAAAAGAAACGGACAATATTACATAACATACTTACAATAAGTAATCTAATTGCTTATCTAACCAAGTTTTTCATGCAAATTGAAGTATTAAAGTCTAAAATTCACCGCGTAACGGTGACAGACGCAAACCTGAACTATATCGGCAGCATCACCCTCGACGAAGATTTGATGGATGCTGCTAATATGATTGAATTTGAAAAAGTAGCAGTTCTTAATAATAACAATGGAGCCCGATTCGAAACTTATATTATAAAAGGAGAACGCGGTTCCGGCACAGTTTGTCTCAATGGAGCAGCAGCTCGTTTGGTGCAACCCGGCGACATTGTGTTGGTGGTATCGTATGCCCATATGGATTTTGAAGAGGCTAAAACATTTAAGCCAACTATTATATTTCCCGACCTTGCTACCAACAAAGTGAAATAAGAGCCTTTTGTTTTGCACCCCGATTGCTGATTTCTGTTTTTGAGCGACTTCGTTAGTTTTTGTAATTATCATTTATCTAAAACATTATGAAGAAACCACTCATCATTATCGGCTCTTGTTTCGGTGGATTGTTTTTAATCCTTCTGCTTTTGCCATTCGCTTTTAGCGGCAAAGTTGACACCATCGTCAAAACGGAAGGAAACAAAAAACTCAACGGTGTATTTAATTACAGTAAGTTGAGCATCAGTTTCTTGCGCAATTTTCCACAAGCCACCATCGAGCTTGATAATTTCTCCATTATTGGTGCCAACGAGTTTTCAAAAGATACGCTTGTTGCCGCTAAATCCATTCAGGTAGCTGTCAATCTGATGAGCATATTCAGCTCTTCCGGCTACGAAGTATCCAAAATTTTGCTCGATAAACCGATTGTAAACGCCATTGTAGGCAAAGACGGCAAGGTGAATTGGGATATTATGAAACCCGACACTACCGCTGCTGCTGTCGATACTACCACGTCCAAGTTTCATCTCAAACTTAAAAAATTGGCTATTGATGAGGGGCAGATTGCCTACATTGACCGGCAAGCCAATCAACATCTCACGCTCAAAAACTTCTCCGGCACACTTTCGGGCGATATGACAGCCGATGTTACCAACATCGAAACTCAATGCAAGGTCGAAAAAATGAGCTTCGTGATGGGCAATATTCCGTACCTCAACAATGCGACCGTAGAATTAGACGCAAACGTCAATGCCGACCTCAAAAACAATAAATACACCCTAAAGAAAAACACGCTCAAAGTCAATGATTTGGCAATGAGTTTTGATGGGTGGATAGCTATGTTGAAAAAAGGATACGACATGGATTTGAAACTTTCAACCCCACAATTAGCCTTCAAAAACATTCTCTCGCTGGTTCCTGCTATTTATGCCAACGATTTCAAATCGGTGCAAGCCGATGGCAAAGTTGCACTCAGTGGCTTTGTAAAAGGCCAGTACGGCGACTCGGTAATGCCAAAATTTAAGTTTGATCTTGCCGTCACCAATGCCTGGTTCAAATATCCGAGCCTTCCCAAATCGGTTACCAATATCAACATTCAACTCATTGCCGAAAACCCCGGCACCCGCCTCGATGAGGTGCAACTGCATGTGCCCAAATTCCACTTCGAAATGGGCGGAAATCCATTTGATATCAGCGGAAATTTCAGTAATTTATTGGGCAATACCGCTTTTGCAATGAATGCCGCCGGACAACTTGACCTTGGTGGCATCAAAGACTTCTATCCGCTTCAAAAAGGGACGGGAGTTACCGGTTTAATTACTGCCAATCTATCAGCTTCTGGCACAATGGGTCAGGTACAAAGCGGAAAATACGAAGACATTAAAGCTATCGGCCTTTTGCAGGTTAATAACATGACTTACAAAAGTAAAGATATGCCCACGGTACAAATTCCACAGGCCAAATTGCAATTCACGCCAAGCTATGCCGAACTGTCGAACACCAACGTGGTGATTGGCAAAAGCGACATCGCCGCATCGGGAAAACTGGAAAATATCATTGCATACGCAATGAAAAATCAAGTATTAAAAGGCTCTCTTGATGTAACTTCCAACAATTTGAATGTGAATGAATTAATGGGAATGTCGGGCACAACTACCACAGCTTCTACCACAAGTACAAGCGCATTTGAAATTCCCAAAAACATAGATTTTGTGATGAACGCCAAAGCCAAACATGTGGTTTACAATAAATTTGACATCACAAATTTAGCAGGACAAATCACAGTGAAAGATGGCATTGCATCAATGAAAAACGTCCAAATGGGACTATTTGACGGCACCGTGGTCACCAACGGTAGTTACAGCACCGTCAACCCGAAAAAACCCGCAGTGGACTTTGATTTGAACATACAAACGGCATCGTTTGCCAAAACCTTCACTTCACTAGATATGGTGCAAAAAATGATGCCTATTTTCGAAAATATAAAGGGAACTTATTCAGTCAAAATGTCACTCAAATCGTTGATGGATGACAAAATGAATATTGACTATAATTCGTTGCTTTCCAATGGATTACTACAATCTAATAATGTGGAGATTAGTGGTGTTTCGGCACTTAATTCATTAGCCTCTGCGCTCAAAAACGATAAACTGAAAAGTTTCTCAACCAAAGATATAAAAATACCATTTACTATTACCGAAAAAGCAGTAAACGTGAAACCTTTTGATGTGAAAATAGGCAACTACACGCTAAATTTAGGAGGTAAAACAGGCTTAGACAAAAGCATATTCTACAGTGGTAAACTAAACCTTCCTGCAGGCACAGCATCGCCTCTGGGGATCAATATAAGTAATATTACATTTCAAATTACAGGTACATTCTCGAACCCAAAAATCAAATTGGGAGCTGCCGAAATGGGTAAAGCGGTAGCTACCGAAGCGCTAAATACAGTGAAAACTGCGGTTGCTCCGAAACTCAATGCCGCGAAGGCCGAAGCACAAAAAAAAATCGATCAGATTCGCGCCGATGCAAAAGCAAAGGCCGATGCCGTACTGCAAGCCGCACAAACTCAGGCCGACAATCTGGTAGAACAAACCAAAAACCCATTCGCGAAAATTGCGGCCAAAAAACTGGCCGAAGAAGCAATGAAAAAAGCTCGCGCTAAGGCCAATGACATCATTGCCAAAGGAGAAGAAGAGGCAAACAAAGTAGAGATTCCAAAATAATAAATATCAGAAAAACAAATAGATATACTATTTCTGCAAAAAGAATTCCCATTATAGAAATAAAATGTGGATAAATGTTTGGTTGTTGATAAAATTAAGTTTACCTTTGCGCTCCCATTCTGTGAAAGAATAAACAATAAAAAATAGAATAAAGATATGGCAAAGACTTGTCAAATTACCGGAAAAAAAGCAATGACAGGCAACAACGTTTCGCACTCTAAACGTCGTACAAAACGCGTGTTTGATGTAAACTTGTTTGCACGTAAGTTCTATTGGGTAGAACAAGATTGCTGGATTAGCCTGAAAGTATCGGCTGCCGGCCTGCGCACGATTAACAAAATCGGCTTAAATGCTGCCATTAAAAAAGCAGCTGAAAAAGGGTATTTATACGTATAACCAAAAGGAGGCAGAGTAATGGCTAAGAAATCAAAAGAAGCAAGAGTCCAAATTATTTTGGAATGTACCGAACACAAGGAAAGCGGTATGCCCGGCACATCACGCTATATTACGACCAAAAATCGTAAAAACACAACCGGTCGTTTGGAGTTGAAGAAATACAACCCAATCTTGAAACGTGTAACTGTTCACAAAGAAATTAAATAATTATATACTATGGCAAAGAAAGCGGTTGCATCATTGCAAACAGGAGAAGGTCGTGCGTATGCCAAAGTGATTAAAATGGTAAAATCACCGAAGACCGGCGCGTACATGTTCAAAGAAGAAATTGTACACAACGACGAAGTTAAAGCGTTTTTCGCTAAATAACTCCGACCCATCACACATATATAAAAAGAGGTTTTCTCAGTACGAGAAAACCTCTTTTTGTGTGAAAACCAATATAACCACCTTTGAACCAACAGTTTATTTTTCGACCCAAGCTTTTATAAATCTTCCCGAAGAGAGTAAGAGCGTGATACTCATTAACAGGTAAAAAAGAGATAAATACTGATTACTTAACAAATGGCTGGAGCGTAAAGCAATTCCTCCGCTTATCATCACTGCCATAATTCCGTAAGAACGGAAATTGAAAAAAGAAAAAAGACAGGGGCGTTCTATTGCCATATTGCGAATGCGCAGAATATGTTTGCCCGAAATACGCATGAACATACCCCTGAAGAACAATAATCCACCCACAACGGCTAAAAGCAACATCCACGGCCATCCCGAAACAGGAGTGAAATAAGCAACACTGCGCCACATTAATATTCCACCGGCGGTCAGCCAGGCACCTGCCGCAATTAATAATAAATTGTGTCGGGAAACACGGGGAGTTAATCTATCGAAATTTTTATTCATAATCTATCTTAGTGTTATTTACAAATGCACAAATCACAATTGGAGTGCATTAAGAGCTGCAAAAATACACCTCTTTTCCATTATTTCCGCATGTGGTTTCAATTTTCATAAAAAAATGTACCTTTGTGCAGTCAATATAAAGAAAGACTTATTTTATATAACTATCTATCATTAAATAAAATGTCAACGAAAAAAAATATTGGAATTGTGGCCGGCGGCGACCAATCTGAAGTGGTGGTTTCAATTAAAAGCGCCAAAGGAATTTATTCGTTCATCGAACAACCGGATTATAACTGCTACATCACAGTGATTGAGAAAGATAACTGGCATGTATTGTTGCCTGATGATACCACACTACCTATTGACAAAAATGATTTCAGCTTTTCGTTGAACGGTCAAAAAATCACTTTCGACTGTGCCTACATCACCATTCACGGCATTCCGGGAGAAGATGGTCGCCTGCAGGGTTATTTTGAGATGATCGATATGCCATACACCTCTTGTAATGTTTTGGCTTCAGCTATTACTTACAACAAATACGTGTGTAATAGCTATTTAAAAGCTTTTGGAGTGAATGTGGCACCTTCGCTGCGATTGCGAAAAGGAGATAAACCAACGGCAACCGAAGTGATAGAAAAAGTAGGACTACCCTGTTTTGTGAAACCAAATCTTGGCGGATCGAGCTTTGGTGTCACCAAAGTAAAAACTGCTGAAGAGGTAGAACCGGCTATTGAAAAAGCTTTTGCCGAAGCCGAAGAGGTGATCATCGAAAGCTTTATGAAAGGGACCGAAATTACCAACGGTATTTTCAAAACAGCCAAACGCCAGATGGTACTTCCTGTCACAGAGGTAGTTCCGGCAAACGAATTTTTCGATTTTAATGCAAAATACAAAGGTGAAGCGCAAGAAATCACGCCTGCACGACTTTCGCCAAAATTGACTGCAAAAGTGCAAAAAACTACTGCATTTATCTATAATCTGTTGGGTTGCAACGGCATTGTACGTATTGACTATATCATTACCAAAGGTGATACAATCAACTTATTAGAAGTAAATACAACTCCGGGAATGACTCCTGCCAGCTTTATTCCACAACAAATTCCTCATGCCGGGCTGAAAATCGGAGAGGTAATTGTAGAGATTATTGAAGATGCCATTCTTCGCAAAAAGTAACAACGCACATTTATGACTTTCGAAATATCATCTCTTGATACCATTCACCAAACAGCACGTGAGTTTATTGCGGCGATGGATAAGCGTATAGTTTTTGCTTTTTACGGTGCTATGGGTGTGGGTAAAACAACATTTATCAAGGCTTTATGCGAAGAGCTTGGCGTAGAAGATGTGGTAAATAGTCCCACATTTGCCATTGTGAATGAGTATGAAGTGAAAGGAAAATCGCCGATTTATCACTTTGATTTTTACCGTATCAACAAACCCGAAGAGGCTTTCGATTTTGGCTACGAAGATTATTTCTACAGCGGAAACCTATGTTTTATTGAATGGCCCGAAAAAATTGAAGGCTTACTTCCTAACGATTGTGTCAATGTTAGCTTTTCGGAATTGGAAGACGGGCGAAGAAAAATTACAGTAGTATAAATAAAACCCTATATAACATCTTGTTTTATAGGGTTTTATTTTTTAATGCGTATGTCCGTTGATACAAAAACCGTCCGAATTCCTCCGGTGTTTTGTACTTTGATTGTTCTGCCACACTAATCGGTTCGCCAATGTGAAGAACTATTTTTCTTCCTCTTTTACTCAATATTTCGGAAGGAATAAACAGGGTACGCAACACAGGATGAATGAGCCCTATAAGCAAAAATTTCCAACTGTTGTGCCCGTAAAAAAAGATGGGAATTACCGGCACTTTGGATTTTTGTATAAATTTAACGGAAGAGCTTTGCCACTCACGGTCTTCAATTTTGAATCGACGGGTGATGTGCGAAACTTGTCCCGAAGGAAAGAAAAAAAGTGGGTGACGGTCGGCTAAATGCTGTTTTGCGATGCGTAGCCCCGGCAGACTTGAACGGCTGCTGGTTGATTTTGCAAACGGATTGACCGGAATGAAATGATGAGCAATAGGTTCTATTTTACTCAACAAAAAGTTGGTGATACCCCTGATATCGGGACGAACAGTGCTGATGGTTCTTACCAACGACATCCCGTCATACATTCCGAATGGATGGTTTGAAACCGTTACAAAAACCTCATTATCAATAAAATATTGCAACGCTTCAGGGTCTTCAATCACAGTCTCAACGCCGGTTTGCCTGTATACTTCATCCACAAATTCTTGCCCATTGTGAGTCTTCTCTTTTGAAGTAAAATAGACTTGATACACCCTGTCTAAACCTGTGATATGATACACTGCTTTAGCAACACTCCTTCCCCATTTCGTCTGAAAAAAAGAGGTTTGCGTGCAGAATTCTTCAAAACTAATCACAATATACTGATAGTTATTTGGTTGTTTATTCTCCTTCGACCCCGAAAGTGGACAGCTGACGACGGAAAATTTCTTCCAGCGAAAGTTGGAATGTTTCGGTATTTGAAACACCCGGAATGGTAGCTAATTTATCGAGAATCAATTTAAGCAAATGACGATTATCTTTTGCATACATTTTTATAAACATTGCATATTTGCCTGTGGTATAGTGACATTCCACCACTTCGGGTATCTCCTTGATGTGATCTACAACCGATTGGAATTCAATGTTGTTCTTTAAAACAATGCCAATATAAGCGCAAGTTTGATAGCCTACCTTATATTGATCAATAACAAACTCTGAATTCCTTATAACTCCCTGATTGGAAAGTTTTTGAACTCTCTGGTGAATTGCCGCACCGGAAACATTACACTCTCTTGCAATTTCTAAAAAAGGTGTGCGTGCATTTTGGGAAATGTATTGCAAAATTTTTCGATCCAGTTTATCCAAAGCGTGTGCCATATTTCATAGATTAAATTTGCCGCAAATATAGTATTAATATTGAGGATTAACAAATTATGAAGCCTGTTTTGTAACAAAATGTTGCTATCCTATTTGTTTTTACTTCACATTGTTAGTAAATGTGTGCATAACTTGTCACTTTCTTTTTATAACAAATACTTTTTTGCTGTTGCTTTTTCCCCGAAAAGATATAAGTAAACATCTTTGTCATTCAATCAAATTGTTTTGTTGCTTTTTTTGCAACTTTCATCAACTACTTTTTTACAACCAAAAGAGTTTCAACACTGAAAAACTTGCTAACTTTGCCTTTTACTAACAGTATGTTGATAAATCTTCTATTTATTTGATTTTTTGAGTGATTAGAGAACTGATAAGTTGTTATTTTTTTTATTCTTTGTTTGATAACAGAGTTTACTTGTTTTACTCTCAAAAGTTATCAGACTTATCAACACCTAATAATCATCATCTATTCAAAATTTTTAAATTTTAAGAAATATGAATATAATAGAATCATGGTTGAAAACTGGTTTTGCCAATGAACCTATTCCTGAAAATATTGATTTGATAGCTGCAATTAATAAGCTGAAAAAAGAAAAAAATGCCGTTATTATGGCTCACTACTACCAAACAGGTGATATTCAGGATATTGCTGATGTTGTTGGCGACAGTCTTGCGTTGGCACAATGGGCTACAAAAACTGAAGCCGATATGATTGTGATGTGTGGTGTACATTTTATGGGCGAAACAGTTAAGATTTTAAGTCCTTCAAAAAAGGTGCTAATTCCTGACCTGAACGCCGGTTGTTCGTTAGCCGAAAGTTGTCCTGCAGATAAGTTTGAAAAGTTTGTAAAAGCACATCCTGACCATACGGTGATTTCTTATGTCAATACGAGTGCTGCCGTAAAAACATTGACGGATGTGGTAGTGACTTCAAGCAATGCAAAAAAAATAGTAGATAGTTTTCCCAAAGATGCGAAATTAATCTTTGGACCCGATAGAAATCTTGGAAATTATATCAACAGCGTAACAGGTCGCTCAATGCTCTTGTGGAATGGAGCTTGCCATGTGCATGAACAATTTTCGTTAGAAAAAATTCTTTTGTTGAAAAGTCAATATCCAAATGCACTTATTTTGGCACATCCTGAGTGTCAAAGTGTTGTATTGAAGGTAGCCTATTATATAGGTTCAACTCTTGCATTACTTAATTTCACAAAAACATCGGATGCAACCGAATTTATTGTGGCAACCGAAAGTGGAATTATTCATGAAATGCGTAAAGCTAACCCTCAAAAATCTTTTATTCCAGCTCCTCCTATTGACAGTACTTGTGGTTGTAATGATTGTAATTTTATGAAACTCAATACAATGAAAAAACTATATAATTGTTTGAAATATGAGTTTCCGGCTATTGAAATAGAAGAATCAATAAGAGTGAAAGCTGAAAAACCTATAAGAAGAATGTTGGAATTGAGCTAAATTATTAATAATGAATTAAATGAGATATTTATCTATTTATATTTTCATTCTAATAGGTATATTTTCAATTAAAATTGAAGCTCAAACAGTGGAGGCAAAATGGTTGCATTCACTTAATGCCGAATCGAGTCCGTTTTTAAACCATACCAGTTCATTTTTATCCAATTCTACACCTTATTTAGCTGTAGGATTACCACTTGCATTATTGGCCGATGGTTATATTTCGGGCAATGAAAATACGGTTAAAAACGGATGGTATGTAGCTTCTACGCTAGCTGTTTCGAGTATTTTAACTATGGCAATGAAATATTGTATAAACAGAAACAGACCATACGTTACTTATCCGGGTTATATTATTCCGCGTGGCAGCGATGGTAGCCCATCATTTCCTTCCGGGCATACTTCAATGGCGTTTAGTGTGGCAACATCATTGAGCATTTGTTATCCTAAATGGTATGTCATTGCGCCGTCCATGCTTTGGGCGACATCCGTAGGATATTCGCGCATGAATCTTGGAGTACATTATCCTTCGGATGTGGTGGCTGGAGCTGTGTTAGGAGCCGGTAGCGCGTGGTTGACCATTAAGTTGAACAAGTGGATGAACAAACCAATAGAACGTGCTACAAAGCAAACTATGGATTGGACACGATAAAACCTTCATTCCAAAGTTACAAAATTTCAAATTTTTAAAATTGTGATACTAAGAAAAGTATTTATCGTTATTGAAAATCATATTGATCTATCACTACTTTGAGTTTACCCGATACATTTCCACCTACAACTATTGAGGAAGGTGTAATTGTTATTTTGTCGAACGAAACTCCTTCAACTTTTCCCTTCAAATCAATTCCTTTCATTAGGTTGTAATTACCTAACATTGAATTACTTGATGTCATTACTTGAGTGATTTCATTTTTCAACGAAATGGTGAGATACGGCTCTATCATTTTTAAAAACTTTTTGTGCATTAGCCAATTAGCCGATTTTACCAATGCATTTTTTGTTTTCACATCAAAATCAAAGTCGTAAATGTGAAGTGTTTGGGTTTGATTGTCGAAATCGAGTTTTCCGACGCAATATATTGTACCGTTTGCTGTTCCGGATACGTGAGTTTCAACCACCAACGATCCATCATGACCAAAGAAATTTATTTTATCAATGGTGATATGTTTACTTCCGTCTTTAAATTCTTGTCCAATAATTTTTTGAGATGCAATTTCGGTCAGTTTATCATAACTTACATCTACATTCAACTGTAAATTGAAATTGGGTTTGAATGTAGAAACTGGTTGATAATTAGGCAATATAATGTTTTTGTTTGGTTCCGGTTGTTTTCCTACAGTTGTTTCTACAATGGCATTTAATCCTAAATTGAAATTTATGTGATTTGCATTTTCTACAACAGGGGTCGAAATCACGCTTTTTAGAACAACCTTTAACCAGGCGTCATATTCCTTGTTCATTTGCATGGGAATTTGAGCTTTTTCCCACGTTTTTTCCATCATACTTTTTATGTTCAGATTTTTTGCAATTGCAGCATCAATCGACTTATTGATGTTTTTTTGCAGTGCTTTAATAGCAATATTTGCAATAGTGGTAATCGGCAAATCGTAACCGGCAATATTTATTGTAGGTTTTTCGGTCCAATTATAATTGTTGATGGTTGTATAAGTTGTTATTTTCCAGTCGCTTAACAATTGGTAGGTGGTACTCAACTGAATAGTTATACCACCATTAGCTTCGTAATACTGTTCTATTTTAGCACCCAGAATTGTTTTATTGATACCTGTTTTAACCCACACTTTGATGGGAATGGTGCAATTTATTTTGTTGCCAGACACCGAAAAATGAATATCTTGTTGTTTCCAAACCTTCATCATAAGGTTGTCGTCGGCAATGTTATTGTCTTCGTAAATAATATTTTTCAGATAGCTGTTAATACTTTTTTCCATGTTCGGCACATTGATATCAATAGATAATCCGATAGTGGAAATCTTATTTTCAATGGTAGGCGGAATGTATCCTTCCGTAGGTTTTTCGATATTGAGTTGACTGGTTTTGCAACTCGAAAGCAAAAGGATTAAAGTAATTAAGAATAGAGCAATCTTTTTCATAATTAATTAAAATTAAAGTAGTTGTGTTGTTATATAACCTATCGTTTATTATCTATATTGTTGGCTTCCCATTTATATATTTTGTCGTTTCGGCGTACCTTTTCTTTCACTGAGAGAGAAAAATAATCGCCTTTTTTTGCCTCTTCCATCGCTTTTAAATCCACGCGGATTTCTTCCACCGTATCCTCGTAGCAACCGGTGGTAGGGCCAATAATAAGCAGCTCCTCTCCCACCCTCACATTTTGTGTTTCTACTAAACATTCGGCTACGCCAATATTGGCAAAATAGTTAGTCACTTTGCCCACGTAAACTTTCTTTTTGGTGGCTTCGGAGCCATAATTTTTGCTCCACTCTCCTAAACGTTGGCCAAGATAGTAACCATCCCAAAAACCGCGATTAAAGACAGCTTTCAGGCGTGTGTCCCATGTCTCTATCTTTTCATCGGTAAAGGTACCTTCGAGGCAGGCGGCAATGGCCTGCTTGTAACATTCGGTCACCGTGCGTACATATTCCGCACTGCGGGCACGACCTTCAATCTTGAAAACCCGCACACCGGCATCTATCATTTTATTGACAAAGTGGATGGTTTTCAGATCTTTTGGCGACATAATATATTGATTGTCAATCTCTAGTTCAATGTCAGATTCTTTGTCCTTTACAGTATAGCCCCGGCGACATACCTGCATACAGGCACCACGATTAGCCGATTGATTCATTTCGTGCAGGCTCAGATAGCATTTGCCCGACACAGCCATACAGAGTGCTCCATGACAAAACATCTCGATGCGCACCTGTTTACCGTTTTTTCCGCAGATATTTTCTTCTACAATTTTGCGGTGAATCTCAGCTACCTGATTCATATCCAACTCGCGTGCAAGCACCACAACATCGGCAAATTGCGCGTAAAACCGGAGCGCTTCCACGTTTGAGATGTTCAATTGTGTGGAGAGATGTACTTCTACCCCTACCTTATTGGCGTAATTCATTGCAGCCACATCGGATGCAATAATGGCTGAAATGCCCGCCTTCTTAGCTATGTCGATAATCTCGCGCATCAGCATTAGGTCGTCGTTGTAGAGAATGGTGTTCAGTGTAAGATAGCTTTTTACACCGTGTTTTTGGCATGTAGCCACTATCTCTTTGAGGTGGTCGGTAGTAAAATTGTTTGACGAACGCGAGCGCATATTGAGTTTTTCGATGCCGAAATATACCGCATCAGCTCCCCCCTGAATGGCTGCCGTAAGCGATTCCCACGAACCGGCAGGTGCCATAACTTCAAAATATGAAATATCTAAATTGTTATTATTCACTAATTTATAAATTTAAAACCAATTTGATTGGTACATTATATTATCATTCCGCTTCCCAGGCAAAGTGTGGAATCTTTGTCATAAATCACTCCAAATTGTCCCGATGCAATTCCCTGAATCTTATCTTCGGATTGGATACGATATATATCATTTATTTTAAGCAGTTTGCCACGAGTAAACTCGGGAGTGTGACGAATTTTGAAGGTAATATCCTTTTCGTCCTGAAAATCGCCCCACCAATCTTCGGTAATAAACTGAAAGCCTTGCAGGTTGACCACCGTTCCATATTGTGTATCAGGGTCATATCCATTCGAAACGTATAGTATATTTTCTTCCACATTTTTTTGTACTACAAACCATGGACCGCCGCTCAGTCCCAGACCTTTGCGTTGTCCGATGGTGTGAAACCAGTATCCTTTGTGTTTTCCAAGAATTTTTCCTGTTTCAAGTTCCACTATTTTTCCCTCTTTTTCGCCTAGATAGCGGCGGATAAAATCGTTGTAATTTATTTTTCCCAAGAAGCAAATTCCCTGACTGTCTTTACGTTCTGCACTTGGAAGCTTTGCTTCGGTTGCAATTTTTCGTACTTCGCTTTTTTGCAAATGGCCGATAGGAAACATCAGTTTACTCACTTGCAAATAATCTATTTGACCCAAAAAATACGTTTGATCTTTCACGTGATCGGCTGCGGTGGAGAGATAGGTTTTTCCATCGCGGATGGTGGTAGAAGCATAATGACCGGTGGCAGTTTTGTCGAACTCCCCACCCCATTTTTGTTCAAAGCAACCGAATTTAATCAGCTTGTTGCACATCATATCGGGGTTTGGTGTGAGGCCGCGCTTTACCGCTTCAATAGTGTAGCTCACCACGTTTTCCCAATACTCTTCGTGCAGAGAAACAATTTCCAATTTACAGCCGTATTTTTTTGCAATATAGGTAGTTATCTCAATATCTTCTTCCGAAGGACAGTCAATAAACCCATCTTTTTCCTGCATTCCGATTTGAATGTAGAAAATAGTGGGATCGTAGCCCGACTCTTTGAGCAGATGCACCATCACAGAGCTATCTACTCCACCGGAAACCAAAGCAGCAATATTCATGTGTCAATTTAATTTTTTAATATGCTATATTTCAACCAATTGAAGAGAAATTTTTCTTGGCTCAATATTTGCTACAAAAGTAGTCAAAAAAAACCGTTTGCTTTTGTATTTTAACTGTTTTCCAATCTGTTGTGCAAGACGAGATTTCGATGTATCTTTGCGCTTTATGAAATAGGTAAATACCACGCACATATTTTTAGAATTGTAATAACTTTCTGTTGAAATGGAGGTAAAATCAGCTATATTTGTAGCGTATTTTATTAGAATTCAACAAATAAGCGAGCATTTATAGAAGTTAAAATATTTATAATCATTAATTTACATCAGAATTATGAAATCAAAAACTATCATTATTATTATTGTAGCAGCAGTTTTCGGTATTTTTTTAATGAAGGGATGCAGCGGTTACAATAGTTTGGTTACTCAGGACGAAAGTGTAAAAAATGCATGGAATAAGGTTCAGAGTGAATACCAACGCCGCAGCGATCTCATCCCCAATCTTGTGAGTACGGTAAAAGGGGAAGCCAATTTTGAACAAACAACATTGCAAAATGTAATTCAAGCCAGAGCAAGTGCTACACAGGTTAAAGTTGACCCCACAAACTTAACTCCAGAAAAACTCCAAGAGTTTCAACAAGCTCAAGGTCAGTTATCTCAAGCTTTGGGACGCTTGTTGATGGTAACCGAAAACTATCCGACACTTCGTGCGAACGATGCTTTCCGAGGTTTACAGGTGCAACTTGAAGGAACAGAAAACCGCATAAAAACTGCACGTAACGACTTTAACGATGCAGTTAAAGCGTATAATGTTGATGTACGGTCGTTCCCGATGAATATTTTTGCAGGAATGTTCGGTTTTAAAGAAAAACAAGGATTTCAGGCAGAAGCAGGTACTGAAAAAGCTCCCTCTGTAAAATTTTAATTTGTTGATCAATGTGGCCATTTCACAAACGTCAGGTTTCGTATATCTCTGAAGAAGAAAAAGAGATGATTGCGGAAGCCATTGGTAAAGCCGAAATGCAAACCAGTGGTGAAATACGTGTGTACATTGAAGGAAAATGTAGGCATAAGGATGCTTTGGGTAGAGCCAAGCAGAAATTTACAAAGTTGAAAATGTTTGCTACCAAAGAGCGAAATGGTGTTTTAGTCTATATTGCCTTGCACGACAAGAAGTTGGCTATTTACGGTGATGTTGGAATTCATGCAAAGGTGGGCAATGATTTTTGGAATGATTCTGTAAAAAAAATGGTGGATATTTATTCAAAAGATCATAATTTGACCAAAGGAATTATCAATGTTGTTCTCGAAATAGGTAATGCGTTGAAACTCCATTTTCCCTATGACTCCGAGAATGATGTGAACGAGTTGCCCAACGAAATAATTATTCATAAATAGTTCATAATGAAAAAATTATTTCAACTTACCCTACTTTTTTGTGCATTAAGTTTTACTCTTTTTGCGCAAAAAAATATATTGCCAAAACCCAATCCGGCAAGATTAGTCGTCGATAATGCCAATATCTTAAATGATGCCGAAAAAGAGCAATTGGAACGAAAATTGGTGACGTTAGATGATAGCACATCCAATCAGATATGCGTGGTTACAGTAGCTTCACTCAATGACCGCGAAATTGAGGATGTTGCCACAGAAACTTTCCGAAGCTGGGGCATTGGGAATAAAAAAACCAACAATGGTGTGCTGTTGCTAATTTCTGTGAACGACCGCAAAGTAAGAATTGAGGTTGGTTATGGGCTTGAGGGCGCAATTCCCGATATTATTTGTGGAGATATTATTGAAAATGATATTAAACCGGCCTTTAAAGAAAATAATTACTACAGAGGTATTGATAAAGCAGTGAGCAATTTATCAAAGGCTGCTGCCGGAGAATATCATATTCGGAGTGCAGGTAAAAAATCAGATAATATTGGTTTTGGCTATGCTATTCCATTAATTATTTTAATCATCATCATTATCTCAATATTTTCGAGCGGTGGCGGTAATGGGATGGGTAAAGCCATCATTATCGGCAGTTTGCTGAACAGTCTTGGTAGCTCAGGGCGTGACGGCGGAAGCTGGGGAGATAGTGGCGGCGGTGGTTTTGGCGGCTTTGGCGGCGGAAGTAGCGGCGGCGGCGGAGCCAGCGGAAGTTGGTAATTTCTAAAGACTTATAATATAAAGAGCCAAGAAGCAGGACAAATTGTCTTGATTCTTGGCTCTTTTTACTTGGTTCGATGTAAATTAATATCCGGCTATTTTCAAAAAATTGCGAAACAGTTGTTTGCCTGTGTAGATATATTCTTGGTAGAATGAGCTAAAATCGGCCACACACTCTTCCTGATCAATTGCCTGTAATTCATCTACTTCGTCCATCCAATTCACAAACATTTCGCGTGTCAGCTCAAAGTGGCACTGAATGCCATAGCTTTTATCGGCAACTTTCACGATTTGATTCGGACACCATTTCCCCTTGCCCAACACAGTCATTTTTTCGGTTGGCACCACCGTTTCGCCATGTAGCTGAAACACTGGGAAATTATTGCCCAATCCTTCAAAAAGCAGATCGGATTTACCCTCTTCGGTTAGTTCAATAGTAAAAAGCTGATGCTCAAGGTCACGAAATCCTGTTTCTTTCACCGGACTTGCCACCACAGTTCCACCACATGCTTTTACAAGGGTTTGTAAACCAAGGCAAATACCTAAGCATGGAATTTTTCCTTTTATAGCTTCCTGAATACGAGCTATTTCCGTCACCATTTTTTCGGTGGTATCGTTGGCACTATCGGGACCACCGAGTACCACCAAAGCACCGTAATGGAGTGGGGAAGGGAAGGGCATTCCTTCATTCAAATCTACTTCATCGGCTTCAATTTGCAATTCATTTAATACTTTGTAAAGAAGCCCGGCACCTTCATCGCTCTCATTTTTTATAATTAATATCTTCTTCATAATTAGCTATTTGCTTTGTAAAATGTCTCCACAGTATTTATCCATTTTTGTTTTTCTTTTTTGTCTAAGAAACTTGCTGCAAATGAATTTTTAGCCAATTGAGCCACCTCTTTTTTTGATAGATGAAGTGCTTCGGCCATGGTCAGAAAATTTTGATTCAGGTATCCACCAAAATATGCCGGGTCGTCGGAGTTTACGGTTGCCATCATCCCTTTATCAAGCATTTCTTTAAGTGGATGTTCTTCAGGGTTTTGTACCACTTTCAGTTTTAGGTTTGACAACGGACACACTGTCAAAGGGAGTTGATGCGTCACAATTTTATTTACCAATGTTTCATCTTCCAGTGAGCGATTGCCGTGGTCTATTCGTGAAACTTGCAGTAAATCAATAGCTTCGCACACATATCCGGCATCACCTTCTTCGCCGGCATGTGCCACGGTCAGAAATCCGTTTTCGCGTGCTTTTGCAAAGACAAGATTGAATTTCGACGGCGGATTTCCCACTTCTGAGGAATCGAGACCAACTGCTGCAATCCAATCCTTGTATGGCAACGCCTGTTCAAGGGTGTTTAAGGCCGATTTTTCGTCTAAATGGCGCAGGAAGCACAAGATGAGTCTGGAAGTGATTCCAAGCGTATTTTCAGCATCTATCAGTGCGCTGTGAATGCCATTCACAACCGTATTGAATGGTACGCCACGGTCTGTATGCGTCTGAGGATCGAAGAAAAGTTCGGTGTGCACAATGTTGTTGGCTTTTGCTTTTTGCATATAAGCCATTGTCAACTCATAGAAGTCTTCTTCTTTAATCAATGCACCGGCACCGGCATAGTAGATATCTAAAAAATCTTGCAAATTGCTGAATTGATAGGCTTGTTTTACCTCTTCTACCGATTCATATTTTATTTTTATCTGGTTGCGGTTGGCTATTTTGAACATCAATTCCGGCTCAAATGTTCCTTCAATATGAAGATGAAGTTCGGCTTTCGGGATAAACTGTATAAAATCAGGAATAGATATATTACTCATAATAAATGATTTATTGAATTGATTCAAGGCAAGTTGAAATTGTGATTTGTGTGACAATTTCAAACGTATGAAATGTATTTTGCAAATATCGGTATTTTTTTCTGTACGCAGTTATTTTCGTTTTTAATGACCCGTACAAGAAGCTTGCGCGTGAATCATGAAACTCAAAAAATTTCACCGTATCTTTGCAGCAAATTTTTTTGAACTTCTAGTAAACGAACTTTTTATGCAAATTGGCGATATAGTTTTTCCTCAATATCCTCTTTTTTTGGCACCAATGGAAGATGTCACCGATCCGGCTTTTCGCCTGCTCTGTAAGGAGTTTGGTGCCGATTTGGTGTACACCGAATTTATTTCGGCAGATGCATTGATACGAAATGTGAAACGAACGGAGCAAAAACTGATTATTTTTGAAAAAGAGCGGCCGGTTGCTATTCAACTCTATGGTCGTGAGCCGGAAACAATGGCCGAGGCAGCTAAAATTGCCGAAACGGCAAATCCCGAAATCATTGACCTGAACTTTGGCTGTCCGGTGAAGAAAGTGGCCGGAAAAGGTGCCGGTTCAGGTTTGCTGCGCGACATTCCTAAATTATTGAAAATCACATCAGAAGTTTTAAAATCGGTTAATGTTCCGGTGACGGCAAAAACACGTTTAGGTTGGGACGATAACTCGAAAGTGATTGTTGATTTGGCCGAACAATTGCAGGATTGTGGCATTGCGGCACTGGCTATTCATGGGCGTACACGGGCTCAAATGTACACCGGCGAGGCCGATTGGACATTGATTGGCGAAGTGAAAAATAATCCACGGATGCATATTCCCATCATTGGTAATGGAGATGTAACCACTCCTGAGCGCGCCAAGGAATGCTTCGAGCGTTATGGTGTGGATGCTGTGATGATTGGGCGTGCTTCCATAGGTAAACCATGGATTTTCAAAGAGATAAAGCGCTATTTGCAAACCGGAGAAATTTTACCTGAAATGGCTGCGTCGGCACAATTTGAGATAATAAAAAAGCAGGTTTTAAGTAGTATTGAATGGTTGGATGAGCGCAGAGGTATTATTCACACGCGCCGTCATTTGGCAAATTCCCCACTTTTCAAAGGGATTCCACATTTTCGCGACACCCGAATTGCAATGTTACGAACTGATAATCAGCAGGATTTATTTCGGATTTTTGACGAGATAGAAGCCACACATTTCAAGTAAATACTTAATTTTCAATACAATTCGCTTAGATTAATTAAAAGAAGGAATACTAACATACTGCAGATTATGAAATATTGAAACTTGAATTGTTGAAATGAATCTGCTTATTTCATAATCATTCCCTGAGCATACATCCAGACGACATAGCGGCCAAATTTCCCAATAGTCATTGCAATGGTTGTTCCAAGAAAATTGCATCGAAAATAGCCGCAAGCTACCACAATCACATCGCCAATGCCGGGCACAAACGAAAAAACCGCCAACCAGTCGCCACGATTGTACATTCGTTTTTCAAATTTATCAATCTTTTTTTTCTTGATTTTCAGGTACTTCTCCATCCACTCTATTTTTCCTAAACGACCTATCCAGTACGATGTGATTCCTCCCAAAGTGTTACCCACAGTGGCTACCGCTACGCAAGTCCACACATCCAATCCGGCATAAATGAGTGCAGCAAAAACTACCTCCGAACCAAGCGGGAGTACCGTTGCAGCTAGGAATGCGGCTAGAAATAACCCGATGTAGCCCCACTCAGCTAAATTGGCCATTGTATCCTAAAATTAAATTGATGACTTGAAAAAGTATCAGTACGATAAAAAGAATAGTGTTTTTCTTTGAAAAACGGGTGGAGAAAAAAATGGAAATAAGAAGTGTACAAATAACTAGAAATGAGGGTAATATTTCGGATTTTTGTGTGATACGAACCCATATAAGGATAAGTATAGCTGCAAAGTACCAAACTATAACTTGTAGGTTTTTTCGCTCGGAAACGCTTGAATTGAATCGATTTTGATAACAACCAAAGAGACTTATAAGTGAAATTAAGGTAAAAATACCGGTAAAAACGAGCGATAAATGATTGACTATTGAAAAGTCAAAATCAAATTGAATGCCATTATTAAAATAGTTTAGCTGGGCATCCATGGAACCCATCCAAAAGCTAAATCCAAATATTATTATCGCAGGTGTAAGCAATCCAAGCAGAGTGGAAAGAAAAATACGAAGACTTAAATTATTGATAATCAAAAAGTTAATAAAAACAACAGGAATTAAAAACAGAAAATCAAACACAAAGAAATATCCAATAGACAGAAACATTCCTGCATTAAATACTTCTTGAATCGGTTCATTTTTGTGAAATGTTGAGTACACTTGCCAGATGCTTAGCAGAAGAAAAAATGAACCTATTATACCGTTTGTCAGACTATGAAGCGGTGTATTACCTCCTGCCAATAAAATAAAAACAAAAAATGGTAAAAACGTTCGTTGTTGGATAAACGAAATCTTATCCAGAGCCTTAAACAGTAGATACGCCATGCCTACAGTGGAGATAAATCCTATCCACACATTGTGTTCAGGGAAATGGAAAATGTTGAAAAACAGTTTGTTGTCATAATTGGCATCGGGCATAAAAATATCTTTTGCCCACAACAAAAATGCAACAATCAACGAAAGTGTGAAGCTTACAATATTCGGGCGAATCACCTCTCTGGAAAGTCCTTTCATTGGTTTACTATTTATAAATTTCGGAGTAAAGCCATTGTAAAACAGCCTTACTCCGATAGTAAAATAAATTATTTCAATCCTTTACTTTTAAGTAGCGCATCCGAAGTTGGCTCTGCTCCCCTGAATTTCACATAAAACTTCATCGGGTCGTCGCTGTTTCCACGCTCCAATATATTTTTTCGGAAAGAAGTGGCGGTAGCGGGGTCAAAAATGCCCTTTTGCTTGAATAATTCAAACGCATCTTTTTCAAACACAGATGCCCATTGATAACTGTAGTAACCGGCTGAATATCCGTCATTAAAGATATGTTTGAAGTAAGTAGAACGGTAGCGGGGAAGAATTTCTTTTATCAGACCGATTTTGTCCAATTGTTCTTTTTCAAATTTATCTACATCTATTCCGTCAACGCTGGTTAGTTCATGCCATTTCATATCAAGTATGGAGGCTGCTAAAAGTTCAGTCATATCAAATCCCTGATTGAAATAAGCAGAATTTTGAATCTTCTTCATTAACGATTCAGGCATCAATTCGCCTGTTTTATAGTGGAATGCGTATAATTTCATCACTTCAGGTTGGAATGCGAAATTTTCCATAAATTGTGAGGGACATTCCACAAAATCGCGGGGCACATTGGTGCCGCTTACACTAGGGTAGATACATTGCGAAAGCAAGCCGTGAAGCGCATGACCAAACTCGTGAAACAGTGTGCCCACATCATCCATACTTAGCAAAGAAGGCTCAGTAGCACTGGGTTTTGCAAGATTTCCGACATTGACAATCACAGGACGAACCATCACTCCTTTTTCCACATATTGATCGCGAATGTTGTTCATCCAGGCACCTACGGTTTTACTGGGGCGTGGGAAATAATCGGTATAGAGAATTCCAATAAGTTTACCATCTTTGTCAGTAACTTTAAATACTTCTACATCAGGATGATAAACAGGCATTTTGTCTAACTTAGTGAAATTAAGACCGTACAGCTTGTGAGCCACTTCAAATACCCCTTTTCGCACATTTTCAAGCTTAAAATACGGTTTTAATTCGTCTTCATTGAGGTCATATTTAACTTTACGTACCTTTTCGGCATAATACCACCAGTCTGATGCAGCAAGTTTAAAACCTCCATTTTCGCTATCAATAATTGCTTGCATCTCTTTCACTTCCTCTTTTGCTTTTGCCACTGCTGGTTCCCAAATTGACTTCAAAAGTGTTTCTACTTTTTCGGGAGTTTTAGCCATGGTATTGTCTAAAATATAATCGGCTGAAGTTTTGAACCCGAGCAATTTAGCCAAAGCAATGCGGTTTTTCATAATGTCGAGAATCACCTGCTTATTGTCACTGGCATTACCATAATCACCTCTCATCCAATAGCCTTTATAGAGCTTTTCGCGTAAATCGCGGCGGGTGCTGTAAGTTAAAAACGGTGTCCAACTCGATTTTTGGGGTGTAAAAACCCATTTCCCCGGCATTTTAGCTGCTTTTGCTTCTTCGGCTGCTGCAATTTTCACATTTTCAGGCAGTCCGGCAAGGTCTTCTTCTTTGTCAATCACTAACTTAAAACCATTGGTTTCGGCCAAAAGGTTATTGCCAAACTTGAGCTGCAACATTGCCAGATTCTTGTTTATTTGGCGCAATTCTACCTTTTGCTCAGCATTGAGAGCGGCTCCGCTGTGAATAAATTTTTTATAATCTTCTTCAATCAATCGACGTTGTTCGGCTGTTAATTGAATTTTTGAGCGATTATTGTAAAGAGTTTCGATGCGCTTAAACAATTTTTCATTGAGTTGTATATTGTCGGAGTGCTCTGTCAATAAAGGAGTTACCTTTTCTGCAATTGCTTGCATTTCAGGGCTATTCATCGACTCCAATAAGTTTGAAAAAACCATATTGACCTTTGTCAAAAGTTTGCCCGAATATTCCATTGCAGCAATAGTATTGGCAAATGTAGGTGCCACCGGATTATTAGCAATGGCTTCAATTTCAGCTTGATGCTGTTTAATTCCTGCTTCAAAGGCAGGCATGTAATGCACTAATTTTATCTTTTCAAAAGGAGGTACGCCGTAAGGAGTTTTATATGTACTGAAAAAGGGATTGTCATTGATTCCTTCGGCTGTGCAAACTGTGAGCATAGCTAATGCGGTTAGAGTTAATACTAATTTTTTCATCAGTGATTTTTTTACAATAAGGTAATATGTTTTTGTCTAAATTTTTAGACTTATTTCTTGACAAATATTTTAAAAATTGGCGATAGTTTAATTGTATTTTTCCAGAATATTCAAAATCTGTATCTTGTCTTTATCTATTTCATTAACAAGAGATTGCATGTCTGAAAATCTTTTTTCATCTCTCACTTTTTTCACAATCTCCAAAGTTATTATCTGACCGTAAATGTTGTGATTAAAGTCAATTATATTTACTTCAATAGTGGGTTTCAAGTTGTCGGGAAGAAGGGTAGGGCGCAAACCTATGTTAAGCATTCCTTTGTACCTTATGCCGGCCACAGTAATCCAAACGGCATACACTCCGAGAGGGGGTATTTTTTTGCTCAGATTCGATGGGCTTATATTTGCTGTAGGATAGCCGATTGTTCTTCCAATTTGCTCACCCATAACTACCTTACCTTCAATTCTATATGTAGAACCTAAAAGTTGGTTGGCAATCACAAAATCACCTTCGTCCATTAGCCTTCTGATTTCTGATGAACTTACCTGTTTCCCTTTATAGTAAAACTCCTCTGCCTTTTGTACTGTTAGTCCAACTTCCTGACCATAAATCACATATTGTTCAAAACCGTCCACTCGCCCTTTGCCAATACGATTGTCGTAACCGGAGAGTAGAACCTTTGTGTTCAATTGTTTGAATAATAAGTTTTTAATAAATTCTTCTGCAGTCAAATTTTGTATAGCGGGAGAGAAATCCAACAAGTAACAGTAGTCAATTCCGGTTTGTTCTAATAAAGAAACTTTTTCAGCACATGTTGTCAGTAGTTCCGGAATAAAATCACTATTGAGCATTTTTCTCGGATGCTCCTTAAAGGTAATTACGGTGGTTTTAAGCCCTTTTTCAGAAGCTATTTTCTGCAAATTTTCAATCAAAAACCGGTGACCCCGGTGAACTCCATCAAAGAATCCCACTGTGATAGCCAGCGGTTCTTTTGAGGCATTTGCTATGTCGGTTATTATTTGCACGTTGTAAGTTTCAGATTAGAATGGGTTGCAAAGTTACAAAATGCAACCCGTATCGCAATGTAACTAAAACTCCACATTTTTCATATTTGAAATGACATGTAAATGGAGTTTTATTGTAGCCTAAAATTTACAGGAAGGGTATATTTCACTTTTACTATTTGGTTCATTTGTCGTCCGGGTTTCCATCGGGGCATATTCATAATCATACGTATTGCTTCTTTATCTAAATTTGGATCAATACCTCTAACAACCTGAACATCAATCAAAATTCCAGTTTCAGTTACAATAAATTGACAAATTACTCTCCCTTGTATTCCTTCTTTTTTTGCATCATAAGGATAATGAATATGTGTTGTAATATACTTACTTAAATCACCACCTTCGGCAATAAATTCAGGCATTTCTTCTACAATTGTAAATACATTATCATCTGTTTTTATTGTGTTTTGAAGCCAAAAATCAACAGGTAACGTGTATTTTATGGGTAGTGGAGATGTTTAGTCACGTATTTTATTACATTTCCGTCTTCTACAGGAAATTGGGATAGTTTTTCTGATGCATTAATATACACTTCGGGAATTGATTTATGTTTTTTTGAACCAAAAGTGCAACTGTTCAACAATGTGCATAATATGATAAAGGTCCAAAATTTGAATGTATGAATGTAGAATTTATTAGGGATAATCATCTTTTTATTGAGGTTATTTACTTAATTTTTAGTCGGATTTTCGGACAAATTAATTTTTAAAAGATGCCTGTTTTTCTATCTCATACACTCTTTTTACTATTGATTCGTAAAGATTATCTAAGATAGTAGTGTTTTCTTTTCTGGTTTTCTTTTCTGGTTTCGGGCGCTTTTCAAAAATTCCTTATAATATTCTAATGCCGCCTGACGGTCGTTCATACATCTATCGCATCGAATAGCTAAAAAAAGCAATGTATTTCCATCTTTCGGGTTAAGTTGGTAGGCTTTTTGATAAGCAACATAGGCATCTTTGCAATCACTTTTATCGTATGCATCATAAGCTTGTCCCAAATTGAAATAAAAGGAAGAAAGGTAGGATGAGTCAGGACTTACAATTGATACTGCTTTTTTCATGTAACTGATAGCCTGCTTTTTATAGAATGAATAATAACATGCTAAACCTAAATAATTGCAAGTTTGAACATCAGTACTATCTAATTGAAAAGCTTTTTCTAGATAATTCTTAGCTTTTTCATACGCTTTATTACTATAACAACTAATACCTAAATATTTTAGAGTAAATAATGTACTATCGTTATTTTTATAACATTTTTCAAAGCGGTTTATTGCTTCTGGATAGTTTTTTTTCAGGTAATAAATATAGGCATTTGTGCTGCTAATTCTTTGATTCTTTGCATTATTTATTTTGTAATTTTCGCTTACTATCAACGCTTCCTCATACTTTCGTTGCCCTATGTATATATTACAAAGACGGTTAGCCGATTGCATGTCAGAAGAATTCATCCGTATTGTTTTTCTGAAAAACTCCGAAGCTTTATCAATATTATTCAAGTTGTCATAACATTTAGCTAAACAGCGTATTACATATACATTAGAGCTATCTTCTTTATACAATTTCTCGTAAATAGTTTTTGCTGTCGAATACTCTTCTGTGCTTAAAAATAGACTGGCTGCATCAAGCTGTACTTGTATGTCATTGTTATTTTTCATCAATCGCAATTTATACAGATCACTAGCCTTTTGATAATTTCCAATCAATCTGTAACATTCTGCTATTTCACTGAGGTTTTCTATCTTAGAACTGTCTAATTCGTAGCTTTTTTGAAATGAAGAGATAGCTTTTAAGGTTTTGTAAAGACCATTTTCGGCTTTTCCTTTCAAATAATATATTTGGGACACATTTTCCGTAGTAGAATTTATAGTATTCAAAAGATGAAGAGCTTCTGTGTAATTTGCTTCAGAGAGAAACAATTTGGCTTGAGTCAGAGGTTCAATTGCATGTGTTAAATTGGGAGATGCAAAAAGTAGACAGATTAGCAGTGTAAGTTTTAGTCTCTTCATATTGTTAATCTTTTGCGACAAATATATGACTAATTAGTTAGTCAATCAATAGTTATTGCTTTTTTAACAAAACAATTTTTCTCCGTATTTTTATGAGATTGAAAAACATAGATTTGGTACTTTCAGAAGGCAATTTTTGCTGAGCCATTGGAGAGGACATGAGAAATATTCAATTCTCAGTGGGTTAAATTGGGGTGAAAATGATTGTAAATAATTGATGCTCTTTTATTTCCTACAATTTCTTTTATCTCAGTTTCTGAGGCCAATCTAAGTCGTTTTACGCTCTTGAAGTGATTCAAAAGTTCTTTTTTGCTTTTTTCGCCAATTCCGGCAATTGCATCAAGCTCCGAAATTACTTGTGATTTACTGCGTTGGTTGCGGTGGTGAGTAATCCCGAATCGGTGCGCTTCATCACGTAGTTGTTGAATTAACTTTAAGCTTTCAGAATTCTTATCTAAATATAGAGGGATAGGATCTTCGGGAAAATAAATTTCCTCAAGACGTTTTGCAATACCTATAACTTTAATTTTATTTTCCAAATCATTTTGCCGTAATGCGTTCATTGCCATTCCAAGTTGACCTTTGCCACCATCCACAATAATGAGTTGGGGTAGGGGAGCATCTTCATCTAAAAGTCGCCGATAACGTCGATACACAACTTCCTCCATAGAAGCAAAATCATTTGACCCTTCCACGGTCTTAATGTTGAAATGGCGATAATCTTTTTTAGAAGGTTTTGCCTTTTTGAATACTACACATGCTGCCACTGGATGAGTCCCTTGTATATTTGAATTGTCAAAACATTCTATGTGTATAGGTAACTGTTTCATAGCTAGGTCTTTTTGCAAAGTACTTAGAATTCTGATAATTCGATGATCGGGATTTAATTTTTCAGACTGTTTGAGTTTTTCAAGTTTATATTCCCTAACATTTTGCAATGATAAATCCAACAATTTCTTCTTATCTCCTCTAGAAGGAATTGAAAATGTAATTTGACTCATCTCTAAGTCAGGCATAAAGGGAACTAAAACATGCTTTGTTTTACTTTTAAGCCTTTCTCTTAATTCTACAATTGCCAATGCGAGTATCTCTTCTTTAGGTTCATCAAGTCTTTTAATGTATTCTATAGTGTATCCTTGAATTATTGCACCTTTAAATATCCTTAAAATATTAACAAACGCAGATTTATCATCTTCATCAAATGAAAATACATCATAATCTTCATGGGTCAGAGTAGTTACAATTGATTTTGATTTGTATCGCTCTAGCGCATCATATTTTTCCTTTATTACTTGTGCTTCCTCAAAACGAAGTTCTTTAGATAATCGGTGCATTTGTTGTTCAAGATAATTACTGAAGGAGAGAATATTTCCATTAGCAATTTCTTGTACCTCACTTACCATTTCCAGATATTCTGATTCGCTTTGTAAATTTTCGCAAGGTCCTTTGCATTTGTGAATGTGATATTGTAAACAAACCTTGAATTTTTTAGCTTCAATATTTTCGTGAGTTAATTTTAATTTGCAAGTCCGCAAAGGGTAAATTTCATTGATTAGTGAGAGAAGAATATAGAGAGTAGTGCCAGAGCTAAATGGGCCGAAATATTTTGAACCATCTTTGTAAAGTCTTCTTGTTTTAAATACACGAGGAAAAGGTTCATTGGTTATACAAAGCCATGGATAGGATTTGTCATCTTTGAGCAAAATATTGTAGCGAGGTTGGTGCTCTTTAATAAGATTGTTTTCTAACAAGAGAGCATCCTCTTCACTATCAACTACAATATATTTGAGGGTTACAATTTGCTTTACAAGAACCTCAACCTTAATGCTGTCATGATTTTTTGTAAAGTATGATGTAACTCGTTTCTTCAAATTTTTTGCTTTACCAACATATATAATTTTGTCTTCTTTGTCATAATATTGGTACACTCCCGGTTTTTCCGGGAGTGTACCGAGTTGAAGTTGCAACGTCTTTATATGTTCATCGGTTTTGCTCATTGAGTTCTGGTGCTTTTTTTAGAAATGAATAAGTGAATATATTTCGATGTTCTCTCCAAACAATTCGCGACCATTTAAAAAATCAAGTTCTACTAAGAAATTAATGGTAATGTTTTCGACGCCAAATTTGCGAACTAGATTATAAGCTGCTTTCATTGTTCCTCCTGTTGCCAGCAAATCATCATGTAACAATACCACATCATTCGGCAGTAGTGCATCACAATGAATTTGAATGGTATCGGTGCCGTATTCTTTTTCATAGCTTTCTTCAATTGTTTGAGCTGGGAGTTTGCCTTTTTTACGTACAGGCACAAATCCTATTCCTAACTTTTCCGCCAATATTGGGCCCATAATGAATCCTCGAGATTCTATCCCTACAATTTTAGTTAATCCCGTATTCTTGTATTTTTCATACAATAGTTCCGTTAGTTCATGAAGTTCTTCGCCGCTCTTAAATACTGTTGTTAGGTCTTTAAAGAGGATTCCGGGCGATGGGAAATCAGGCACGTCGCGAATACTTGCTTTGATGCTTTCTATACTCATTCCTATTTTTTACGTTCCACGTGGAACAATGATGTTTTATTTTGATTCTGTTTGTTCTTTTAAAATGAAAAGTTGAGAATTTTGCGTTCCACGTGGAACAATTGCTACCTTCCTAGCAGGACCAATAGGATGTTGATGTCGCTGGGTGAAATTCCTGGAATGCGACTAGCTTGCCCAATTGTTTCTGGATTTATTTTTGCGAGTTTTTGACGTGCTTCTGTTGAAAGAGACTGTACGTTCAAATATTCGAATTTGTCTTTTATCTTGATGTGCTCAAGGCGAAGGAGTTTTTCGGCAATTAATTTTTCACGATCAATATAACCACGGTACTTCAGACTAATTTCTACTGCTTCAACAATATCTTCTTGCCAGTTACCGATTTCGTTGATTTTTTCTTTTAAGGATGGAATTTGTTCTGCAAGATTCCAAATGCTCAATTGAGGCCTAAGGACTAAATCAACAAGTTTTGCTTTTTGGCGAATAGGTGAAGTTTCTGTTTTTTCTAGAAAGCTATTAATTTCATCAGGGGTTACTGCATATTCTTCGATGAATTGAATCAATTGTTCTTTATAAATCTTTTTTGATTGAAGTAACTCGTAACGTTGAGTATCTGCCAATCCAAGTAGATATGATTTTTCAGTAAGCCGCACATCGGCATCATCTTGTCTTAGAAGGATTCGATATTCAGCTCGCGAAGTAAACATACGGTAAGGTTCATCTACTCCTTTTGTAACTAAATCATCGATGAGAACTCCAATATAAGCTTCGTCGCGAGCAAGTACAAATGGGTTTCCTCCATGACATCCGATATGCGCATTTATACCTGCCATTAATCCTTGGCCGGCAGCTTCTTCATATCCAGTAGTTCCATTGATTTGACCAGCAAAGAACAAATTCTTTATTAACTTTGTCTCTAACGAATGATTGAGTTGGGTTGGTGGGAAAAAGTCATATTCGATTGCATATCCCGGGCGATAGATGCGGACATTTTCAAAGCCCTCAATTGTGTGTAGCGCATTGACTTGAACGTCTATAGGAAGAGATGAAGAAAATCCATTCAGATAATATTCTTGTGTGTTAACTCCTTCGGGTTCGAGAAAAAGCTGATGACGTAGTTTATCAGCAAAGGTTACAATTTTAGTTTCAATGCTCGGACAGTATCGTGGACCGATACTTTGAATTTGTCCGTTGAAAAGAGGCGACTCTTTAAGTCCTTCACGTAATATATCATGTGTGCGTTCGTTGGTATAAGTAATCCAACAGCTTCGTTGAGGCAATTGACGAGGAGAGGTCTCGAGATAGGAAAACTTATGGAAGTCTTCTTCTCCGGCTTGTTCTCCCATTAATGAAAAATTGACCGAACGACCGTCAATTCTCACGGGAGTTCCAGTCTTCATACGACCTGCAGTAAAGCCAAGCTCTACCAATTGTTCTGTCACTCCTTTGACAGCCGGTTCAGCAATTCTACCTCCTGAAATTTGCTTAGATCCGAAGTGTAACAATCCATTTAGAAATGTTCCATTAGTTAGCACAACGCTGTTGGCATAAATATCTACACCCAATACAGTCTTCACACCGCAAACTCTGTTTTTATCGACAATAATTTCTGATACCACATCTTGCCAAATATCAAGATTGGGAGTGTTTTCTACCACACTTCGCCATTCAATTATAAATTGTTGTCTGTCGTTTTGTGTTCTCGGACTCCACATTGCAGGCCCTTTTGAGCGGTTGAGCAATCTGAATTGGATAGCAGTTTTGTCGGCAACAATTCCCGTAAAACCACCAAGTGCATCTATTTCTCTGACAATCTGTCCTTTAGCTATCCCACCAATCGCTGGATTGCAACTCATTTGTGCAATTTTATTCATATCCATCGTGACAAGGAGTGTTTTGGACCCTAAGTTAGCTGCTGCACAGGCGGCTTCGCAACCAGCATGTCCTGCTCCTACCACAATTACATCGTATTGTAAAGTCATTTGATTTTTATTCAGTTACAGGCTGCAAAATTACAAAAAATCTCGCTTATGCTCTCTATGTTTATTATAAGGAGATCTTAAACGATGCTCGATGTGTTGTCAACTGTGTAAATTTGTATGACGTTTCAATTATAAGCGAGTAAGAATGAATGGTGTCAATACGATGTATTTAGTCATAAAATTGAATATGAAGTGATCTTATTCTAATAAGAATAATTTATAAACTTATGTAATATGCTGATATAAAATAAGATATGTGATATTTCATTTTATATAACAAATCTGTAGTTGGTGCTTAGATTTATGAAAAATTCCCGTACATTTGCTTTGTTAATTTGAAACTTGACCAAATGTTGAAACTAAGAGTCAGATTAGGGTTTTTCCTTTTATTCTTTATATTGTGCTCTCTGTTTTCTCAGGAGCAAAAAAATACCATTACATCGGGTGGATGGTCACTTGGGGTGGGAGGAGTGAATATTTATGATGAGTACTTATCTCCCCTTGTATATACCGGGACTATAATTCGTGGAGATTATGAGTCAATGCGTTTTATATCATTAACTAACAAGAATATTTCATTACAACGTACCTTAATGGTATCAAGTGGATTTACAAACAATCCGGCACAAACTAATTCTATCTTTTATCTTTCAGTGCGTCTGGGGGTAGGGATGCATTACCATTTTCGCCCGGTGACCAACCTGAAAATTATGGTTGGAGGTGTATGGGATTTATTATTTGCCAGTAAATACAGCTTTAATAATGGGAATAATCCATATTCGGCAGATATTTCTACTCATTTAAATGCTTCAGGGATTGCCCAATACCTGCTTAAAATCAATAAGTTTCCTATTATGTTTCGTTATTCGGTGACTACTCCGGTAGTTGGTGTTATGTTTGTACCGGAGTATGGCGCTTCATATTACGAAATGTTTACTTTGGGCAAGTTAGGGAATGCGATTCATCTTGCTTCGATCAATAATAATATTGCTTGGAATAGTAGTTTGACAGCAGATTTTATTTTCAAAAAAATGATTTTGAGGCTAGCGTATTATCATGATTATCAGAAAAATAATGCGAATTCATTACATTTTGAGACTATGCAAAATGTATTTTCTTTGGGCACCGTAATAAACTTTTCTGTTTTTGACAGAAACACACGTAAAGCCCCTGCTTCATTTAACGATATTAATTTATAGATACCCCTTTAAATATGCGGAGTTTTCTAATATCAATTATAGCTTTTTGCTTCGTCTCTTGCCAGATGTCAGTTGATGATCCCACTAATTTAATGGATTATAAGACTAACTTCGAGTCGTTGTGGAAAATTATGGATGAACATTATTGCTATTTTACATACAAAAATATTAACTGGGATTCAATCGGGAATGTATATAGGTTAAAGATTCAACGGCCTGATACTCTGAATGATGTGACTTTTTTTAGAATTTGCGGGAATATGTTGAATGAGTTGAAAGACGGACATGTAAATTTAGCATCATCATTTGATGTATCACGCTACTGGAAATGGTATCTAGATTATCCAGATAATTTTAATTCAACAATATTATATAGCGACCGTTATTTGGGTAAATCATACAGAATTGCAGGAGGGTTTAATTATAATGTAATTCCAAAAACGGCTATTGGCTATATTTATTATGGTGACTTTTCATCGGGGTTTTCGGGCGCAAATCTCTCTTATGCAATTGCAACACTTGGTAACTGTGATGGTATAATTATTGATGTGCGAAATAATAGTGGGGGGGTATTAACTTATGCAGAAGATATAGCAACTCGCTTTACATCTCAATCGATTACTTATGGTTATATGCGCCACAAAACGGGTCCCGGGCATGATGATTTTTCGGCACCAATTGCACAAAATCTCACTCCATATTCGGAAAATTCTATTCTTACAAACTGGGTAAAAAAGCCAGTGGTAGTGTTGACAAATCGTTCGTGCTATAGTGCTACTAATGATTTTGTATGCATTATGAAACAATTGCCTAATGTGGCAATTATTGGCGATCAGTCAGGGGGAGGAGGAGGCTTACCAATGAATAGCGAATTACCCAACGGATGGATGGTGCGCTACTCTGCTTGTCCTATGTATGATACAAATATGGATAATATCGAATTTGGGATTACTCCTGATATTAAAGTAGATATGTCAAGTACAGATATTGCAAAAGGGATTGATACAATTATTGAAACAGCTATGACTTATATTAAACAGCATAAAATCAATTGAAAGGAATCATTTATTTTTAGAATAACAACATTATGGAAAAGAACAGAGCTATTGAACAACTTCAGCCTGAAGCTGTTTGGAAAAATTTCAAGGCCTTGACACAAATTCCGCGTCCTTCGGGTAAAAGAGATCAAATTACCTCTTTTTTAGTCGATTTTGGAAAAAAATTGGGTCTTGAATCTTTTGTAGATGATGCAGGTAATGTGATTATACGCAAACCAGCTACACTCGGCATGGAGAAATGTAAAGGTATTGTTTTGCAGGCTCATATGGATATGGTGCCACAGAAAAACAGTGCGGTAAAACACGATTTTGAAAAGGATCCGATCGATGCTTATATTGATGGAGAGTGGGTGAGAGCAAATCAGACTACTTTGGGTGCAGATAATGGCATTGGAGTGGCTGCTGCAATGGCTGTACTTCAATCAAAAAATTTATCTCACGGGCCAATTGAAATGTTGATTACTGCCGATGAAGAGACAGGAATGTTTGGCGCAATTGGTTTGAAAAACGGCACTTTACAAGGTGAAGTTTTACTCAATCTTGATTCTGAAGACGAAGGAGAATTGTATGTGGGATGTGCCGGTGGAATTAATGCTGCTATCTTTTTTGCATACAAGCAAGAGCCTGTTTATCAGGATGATGTGGCATATAAAATAAGCCTTACCGGGTTACGCGGTGGGCATTCGGGATTAGATATTAATACTGGACGTGCTAATGCCAACAAATTACTTTTTCGTATATTGAAGTACGTAGTTTCTTCATTCGAAGCTCGTTTGGCATCGGTGGAAGGCGGAAATTTACGGAATGCGATTCCTCGTGAAGCATATGCATTGGTGACTGTACCTGAAGAGGGGCAAGAAGATTTTCTGGAGGCAATCTCTGAAATGGAGACAATATTCAAAGCAGAATATGCTTCGGTTGATCCTGATTTGAAAATTACTGCTGAATTAGTGGAATTGCCTGAAGGATTAATTCCTGAAGTGGTGCAGGACGATTTGATAAATGGTGTCACTGGATGTCCAAACGGATTGATACGTCTTATTCCCGAAATGCCAGAAGTAGTCGAAACATCAACCAATTTGGCTATTGTAAAATCGAATAGCGAACATATTGAAATTGCTTGTTTAGTCCGCAGTTCTGTCGAAACAATGAAAGAGGAGTTGTGCTCTATGATAGAGAGCGTTTTTGCCTTAGCGGGCGCTAAAATTGAGTTCTCGGGAGGCTATCCGGGATGGCAACCACGCTTCGATTCTCCAATTTTAGAGGTTATGTCGAAAGTGTATAACGAAAAGTTTGGCAAAATACCAGCTATAAAGGTGATTCATGCCGGATTAGAGTGTGGAATTATTGGTTCAGCGATACCTGGACTAGATATGATTTCTTTTGGACCAACAATCAGACATCCACATTCTCCCGATGAAAAGGTAAATATTGCTACTGTTGCTAAATTTTGGGACTATCTTACAGCGGTTTTACAGGCAGCTCCAATTAAATAATGAACTAAATTCATTGATGAAAAGCGGAATAAACGTATATTTATCGACAGCTTATTTAGCTCCGTTGCATTATTATGCCAGAATGTTGTCGGCTGATAAAGTATTTATAGAACAACATGAAAATTATTTAAAGCAAAGTTATCGGAATCGATGTCAAATCCTATCGGCTAATGGAGTTATTTCTCTTTCCATTCCTGTCGACAAAGGTATTTTGCTAAAATGCTTTATAAGAGATGTGCGGATTTCAACCCATACCAACTGGCAGATACTACATTGGAGATCGTTAAAAGCTGCATATAATTCATCTCCATTTTTTGAATATTATGCCGATGAATTGCAGAATTTTTTTGAAAGAAAATGGGAATTTCTATTTGACTTCAATACAGAACTTCAACAGAAGATTTTGTCATTGATAGATACAGATGTAAATATTTCATTTACAAATGAATACAAAGTAGATTACACATCTTCAGGGCTTGACATGAGGGGAGAAATCCATCCAAAAAAATTGTCGGAGACAGTAGATAATAAGTTTGTTAATGTGCCTTATTATCAGGTTTTTGATTCTAAGTTTGGTTTTGTACCCAATATGAGCATTCTCGATTTGCTCTTTAACATGGGTACAGAATCGTTGGATGTATTAGAGAAAATGATACGATGAAAAGAGGAATAATGCTTAACGAGGGCTGTAAGCAGTAGATATATATGGCTTTAGTACTTGAAGAGAGTCTATTTTTGTAATTTCCACATTAGCAACGCCTTGGCGGATGGCATCCAGCTTTTTTGCTGCTCCATACGATAAATCGATCATTACTTTTTTCCGATGAGGACCGCGATCTGTGACTTTTACTATTACTTCTTGATTGTTTTTTAGATTCCGCACTTTGAGGAGTGTGCCGAAGGGGAGTGTGCGGTGGGCGCAGGTTAAACTGTCTTTTTGGTATCTTCCACCATCAGCAGAGTGACGTCCCTGAAATTTATTATTATAGAAAGTTGCTTTACCACTCTGTTGCGCGAGAGCGCTGGTTATACAAGTGAAAAGTAGAATTGTAGTTATTTGTATTGCTTTTTTTACAACCATGTTACTTAGTTTAGGTGAAGAAAACAGTATAATTTATGCCTCAATTTCATTCTTTTTTTGAGGTAATACCATTTTACTATTGCAAAGAAAGCAAATATTTATCGGACTACCAATTTTTTACCCCTTAGATTTGGGATTTGCCAAGGATTCTTATATATTATTTAAGTAAAAATCAGAATACTATTTGTATGTGGCAAAAAATTAATGTTTTTTGATTCGTAATTTTCAACAATTCACATTTTTTTTGAATTAAAAAAGAGGGTTAGCATAGATTAAAACCTTGTTTTGATCGATTAAAAACATGATTTATTCTTGCAAAACAATTTGGATTTTTTATAAGACCATAAACATAAAACAGCCGTCTCGAATGTTCGAGACGGCTGTTTTTATATAGGGTTCTCTTTACTGAAAGAGTAGTTCCTTATTCAGCTGAAGGAGTAGCTGCACCCCAACTTTCGGCTGCAAGGCGTCTGTAGCTATTATAACGCCATTTGGCGTTGTTTTCGGCCGCTACAAACAGTTCAGCAGCTTCTGCAGGGAATTGTTTCATCAATGAGGTGTAACGCACTTCTCCTTTCAAGAAATCCTGGAATTTATCCCATTGAGGTTCTTTTGAATCCAAGCTGAACGGGTTCTTTCCTTCAGCTTCCATCTCAGGATTGTAACGCCACAGATGCCAGTAACCACATGCCACAGCTTTTGCTTGTTCGGCTTGAGTCTGACTCATACCTGTTATCATTCCGTGATTGATACAAGGAGCATAAGCAATAATCAATGAAGGTCCGTTGTAAGCCTCAGCTTCGCGGATTGCCTTCAAAGTTTGAGCCTGGTTTGCACCCATAGCAATTTGTGCGACATACACATAGCCATAAGTGGTAGCCATCAGACCAAGGTCTTTTTTGCGAACACGTTTACCTGAAGCGGCAAATTTAGCTACAGCGCCAACCGGTGTTGATTTTGAAGCCTGACCTCCGGTATTGGAATATACCTCAGTATCAACTACTAAAATATTTACGTTTTCACCGGTAGAAATTACATGGTCTAACCCACCGTATCCGATGTCATATGCCCATCCGTCGCCACCGATAATCCATTGCGATTTTTTGACAATATATTGTTTTAATTCGGTGATGTGTTTGCAAATATCACAATCACAAACTTCAACCAATGGAACTATTTTGTCAACCAAAGCAACAGTTGCATCAGCATTATCGCGATTGGCAACCCATTCGGCAAACAAGGCTTTCAACTCATCAGAACAACAATCACTTGCTTGTCCTTCAATCATTAATGCTTCCAAGCGGTCGCGCATTTTGCGTACGGCAATAGCCATACCAAAACCGAACTCGGCATTGTCTTCGAATAAAGAGTTAGCCCATGCAGGACCATGTCCTTTTTCGTTTTTGGTATATGGAGTTGAAGGAGCAGATCCGGAATAAATTGAGGTACAACCGGTTGCATTGGCTACCATTTGACGGTCGCCAAAAAGTTGAGAAATCAATTTTATATACGGAGTTTCACCGCAACCTGCGCAAGCACCAGAAAATTCAAATAAAGGAGTTGCAAACTGAGAATTTTTTACATTGGTCTTTAGATCAACCAAATGCGCTTTTGAAGTAACCTCTTTTGTGAGGAAATCCCAGTTAGCTTGTTCAGGTAATTGACTTTCAAGGTCAACCATTTCGAGTGCTTTGCCGTTTTTGTTACCCGGACAGTTGTTGGCACAGTTATCGCAACCCATACAGTCGAGCACATCCACTTGAATACGGAACTGAGTTCCTTCAAATTGTTTACCATTGGTTTTCAATGTAGTAAATTGAGGTGCTTTTGCTTGTTCGACAGCATCCAATACAAACGGACGGATAGCAGCGTGAGGACATACATACGCACATTGGTTACATTGAATACAGTTTTCGGCTTTCCAAACCGGAACACGAGCTGCCACACCACGTTTTTCGTATGCAGCTGTTCCTTGTTCCCAGGTACCATCTTCACGTCCTTTGAATACGGAAACAGGGAGGTCATCGCCCAATTGAGCATTGATAGGACGAACCAGATTTTTGATAAAATCAGGAGCTTCGCCATGTTCGAGTTGGAATTGAGCATCAATATTTGCCCATTCGGCAGGAATTTCCACCTTTGTAATTTCACTACCACGATCAACTGCCGCATTGTTCATGTTCACCACTTTTTCACCTTTCTTGCCATACGATTTCACGATGAATTTTTTCATCTGTTCAACCGCAAGTTCATAAGGGATTACGCCAGTGATTTTGAAAAATGCCGATTGCAAAATAGTGTTGGTCCGGTTACCCAAACCAATTTGTTGTGCAATTTCCGTAGCATCAATTATATAGAGTGAGATATTATTTTTTGCCAAATATGCTTTTACGTAATCAGGTAAGTGCTTCTTAGTCTCTTCGGCACTCCAGATAGAGTTGAGCAAGAAAGTTCCGTTCTTTTTCAAACCACGTGTTACGTCATACAGACGCAGGTAAGCCGGTACGTGACAAGCCACAAAGTCGGGTGTATTAACCAAATAAGTAGAACGAATAGGAAGATTACCAAAACGCAAGTGTGAGCAGGTAAAACCGCCTGATTTTTTGGAGTCATAAGCAAAATATGCCTGACAATATTTGTTGGTGTTGTCTCCGATAATTTTGATAGAGTTTTTGTTTGCACCTACGGTTCCATCGGCACCTAAACCATAGAATTTAGCTTCGTAAGGTCCATTTTCAAGTACAATTTCAGCTTTCTTAGGCAGCGATTTGAATGTTACATCGTCCACGATACCAATAGTGAAATCATTTCTCGATTCGTTCATTGCCAGATTTTCGTACACAGCTAAAATTTGGGCAGGAGTGGTATCTTTCGATGACAAACCATAACGACCACCTACAATGATTGGAGCGTTTGGTTGTCCGTAGAAACTGTCTTTAATATCCAAATAAAGAGGTTCGCCGGGAGCACCTGGTTCTTTTGTACGGTCGAGTACGGCAATACGTTTTACTGTAGATGGAACAGCAGCACGTAAGTGTTTTGCAGAGAAAGGACGGTATAAGTGAACGGCCACCAAGCCTACTTTTTCGCCTTTGCCAGCCAAGTAGTCGATGGTTTCGCGGATTGCTTCGGTCACCGAACCCATTGCCACAATCACACGGTCGGCATCAGGAGCTCCGTAGTAATCGAACAAATTATATTTACGGCCTGTTACGGTCGAAAGTTTTTCCATATATTCTTCTACAATGGCAGGAACTGCTTCGTAGAAAGGGTTAGCAGCTTCGCGCGACTGGAAGTAAATATCTGGGTTTTGAGCAGTACCGCGTGCCACAGGATTTTCCGGATTCAGGGCACGTCCACGGAAGGCATTGAGCGAATCCATATCGATGAACTGAGCCAAATCTTCGTTGGATAGCGATTCAATTTTTTGAATTTCGTGCGATGTGCGGAATCCGTCGAAAATATGCATAAAAGGAACGCGTGATTTGAGAGTAGCCAAGTGAGCCACACCGGCCAAATCCATTACCTCTTGCACCGAACCGGTCATTAACATCGCGAATCCGGTTTGACGAGCGGCCATTACATCTTGGTGGTCACCAAAAATAGAGAGCGCCTGAGCAGCCAAAGCGCGTGCTGTAACATGAAATACCGTAGGAAGCAATTCTCCTGCAATTTTATACATGTTGGGAATCATCAAAAGAAGTCCTTGTGATGCGGTAAAAGTAGTGGTAAGAGCACCGGCTTGCAATGAGCCGTGTACTGCACCGGCAGCACCGGCTTCTGATTGCATCTCTTCTACCAACACTGTTTCGTCGAAAATGTTTTTTCTGCCTGCGGCAGCCCATTCGTCTACATATTCGGCCATTGTTGACGATGGCGTAATCGGGTAAATTGCTGCCACTTCGCTAAACATATAAGCAATGTGAGCTGCAGCCTGATTACCGTCACAAGTCAAGAATTTTTTGTCTTTTGCCATAATTGTGAATTAATTAAGATATGAATGTGATTGAGTTGTTTGATATTGATGGATATGCAACTTTAGTTTATTAATACAAGAAACCGAAAAGCCACAAAGGAATTACTTTGTTAGTTCCAACTTCTATTTTATCAATTGCATAGTAATATTCTGGTTTATATTTCATTTTATGGTCACTGTCGGCAATTATAAATTTGCGAACGTGATCCACTAAAAATTGTGCTTCGCGGTTGCCTTTATTCAAATGGTGATCCTTGTTGAGCACATTATAAAAAAATGTCTCGCGTTGTGCCTGCAAATCAACATTTCCCGGTGTGATAGCATGCATCAGATTTGTATTTTGCATATACACCATTGCCGGTTTTTTCGGAAACTCATCGCCTTCGGCGTAAAGCAGGTTAAACAGGCGTGCTTCGCTCAGGTATTTGATATAATTCATTACTGTGGCGCGCGAAATATTAATTTCGGTACTCAGATGGCTCACGTTCGGAACGCAAGGTGATTCGCTAGCCAGCAAGTAAAGTAATTTGCGTATTTTGGGCAAATATTTTAGCTCTATTTGCTTGATAAACAACACATCTACTTCAAGCATCATGTTCATGGTTTTCAGCAGATTTTCCGAAAAATTACGCTTTTCTAAAAAATAGGGTGAAAATCCGTGATGCAAATAGTTTTGATAATAAGCCAACGGCTTAATTTTTGAGACAATACCCGATGCAATCTCCACATGGTTGTTGCAAATTTCCTCCAATGTATAGGAAGGAAAATGAGTGTCGGCCATCAGGTTAAGATATTCCCGAAATGAAAAACCGCGAAGATTGTATGATTGCACACAATCACGGAGCAGAGGATTTTCTTCCTTGAGTCGCATTACCGAAGAACCGGAAAATACAATATTCAGGTCGGGAATGTGATCATAGCACTTGCGTAAATCTTCCGACCAGTTGGGCAATTTGAAAACCTGATCAATCAACAATGTGCGACCACCGACTTTGCAAAACTCATCAGCAAAATCATATAGCGAACAGGTGGTAAAGAAAAAATTGTTGAGATTAATATAGAGACACGAACGATCGTCTGCTCCAAAACGTTGTTTGGCATATTCGAGCAAAAAAGTGGTTTTACCCACTCCTCTACTGCCTTTGATACCAATCAGGCGGTGGTTCCAGTCTATTTCGTCCATCAACAGGCGTTGTACAGGCGATTCAACGTGTTCTACCAAATACTTATGGGTTCTGAAAAGTGCTTCCACATTGTCAACTTTGGAGGGCAAAGATACTACCTTTTTTTGAAATTTGACATGTCGACATTGCAAAATATTCTCATTTTTGCTAAATTAGGATATACAATCGGGGCTTTTTGTTGTAGATATACAAATTATATACAAAATCGGGAAGCAAGCAGAATACACGTAGAAAAAAGAGCAACATAAATTTAATTTGGATCGCAAATCTAAGTTCAGAGAAGCTATAACTTTGGCGCTTTCGCTTGAATCTTGTAACAAAAAAAACACCCCAATTTCTTGAGGTGTCTTTTTTTGAATTTTGAGGAGATTGTTTTCCTTCTTTTCTCTAAAGAAGAAGAACAAATATGTGTTCCTACAATATTATCAATCGAAATAAGTATAAGCAGTTTCTGCATGTTGTGCTTCGTCCAACCCAACAGCTTCTTCCTTATCGGTAGCACGAATGCCCACGGTTACCTGAACAATTTTGAACAGAATAAATGTACCTATACCTGTATAAGCTATAGTAGCGCCTACTGCAATTAATTGAATTACAAATTGATGAAAATTGCCATAGAGGGCTCCGCTATAAGCCGATTGAATAG
>Ga0302285_10000099_pt1 | contig 51981 bp, 43 predicted proteins | sample III_Fen_E2_2_FD_200455 | JGI IMG/M metagenome (GOLD analysis project Ga0302285, IMG submission 200455) | Peat permafrost microbial communities from Stordalen Mire near Abisko, Sweden - III_Fen_E2_2 | ecosystem: Environmental > Terrestrial > Soil > Wetlands > Permafrost | place: Sweden: Abisko... | reverse complement strand
AGCAATGGTAATACGCTGAGTATACGTAGAAGTACAGAACCGGAAGACAAGTTGGCTAAGATATATGATATTTTGGAGATGCCACACAAACCGGTCTGCTCTGCAAAATTTGTGTGGCACCTAAAACTACCTCCGAAAAATAATGATGGTTGACAATCAGTAATTTAGATTAATTATAGCTGCAATGTGGGTTAAATTGATATTGAACGTCAATCAAGATATTTATTGTTTAAGACATTCAAATGCCATCGCTTTAATTCTCTTGACTTCTAATGATTTTATTTTTATCGGTTTATGAATAATCACTTGGGCAATAGAATCAGCATGAACTGTGTCGCATAACATCTGATAACTATGCAACATCCCACTAAGTGGAGCGAAGCGGACAGGACACATGTTGAAAGCTGTGCGATAATGATACAGAGCAATTTGTAGATTCTTCTGATACAAACAAATGTCCCCAGTTAATAACTCTAGGTCATAATCGCTCATATTAGCAGCACATTCGCGACTTTTCTTATAAGCAAAATTAAATTGCTCTGTGGTGAGTAGCTCATAAGAATAATTGTAAAGAAAAAAACTTTGACGATAATAAACGAGCCAAAGATATGGTGGCTTATGAAATAGAGAATCCAATTGCTCATAACGTTCTAATGAATGATGATGTTTATGATGTGTGGCATAAAAATTGGCAGAACTCATTAATGTATCAATACGGAAGAAGATGATAAGGACTAATAAAATAGATACACCTGAAATTAAACAAAGGCTTCGGATTCCGAATTTCTCGATAATCTTTCTAAAAATATAACTGGACTTCCATAAACTGGTAAAAAACAAACTAAACAATATAAACAAAGGTAAAGGTTCGTTAAACGGATATGAAAAGATACATGAGATTATCATGGCACTTTGTATTTCAATGATTGCGGTAGATTGTCTGAAAACGAAAATAGGAACGACTAATAGGCATAGCAACGATATAGGTCCTATTAGTCCAAAATCCAACCATAAAAATAAAAACTCATTGAGCGGATGCTTAACTTCATCCGCTAACATTATTTCAAGACACTTGGGATGTTGGGCTAGGTATGATGCTTGTTGCTTCATGTATTCCCGTTGAAAACCACTGATTCCATAACCTACAATTGGATGCTTTGCTATAAGTGTCCAAGTTTGCTCTAAAACAAATAATCGTCCTTGTGTTGATTTAGTCTTTTGTAAAGAAACAATTAAACTTGTTACAGCAAGTAAAAAAAATAAACATGCCCATTTATGGATGTTTTTTTGGCGTGAATGACGAAAAAAAATAATAATAAACATTAAAGCCAATGAAACCAAACCTGTACGTGATTTTGATAATAAAACAAGTATTATAGTTAATAATGTCATCAAGACACAATACACTAATGTGCACATATTCCATTTGTACTTCTTCCAAAACTCACTTCGGATATCCAAGTCTATTCCGATTAACGCAACGGGCAATAAAACACAAACTGTTGTTGACAGACCACATGGGTTGTCGAATGTACCACAAACACCAATATTTAAGATATATGTTCCATTATGGAGAACTTGACAGACAATCCAAATACATTCAAAGAAAATACCTATTGATGCAGCAACTGAGATGTTTCTTCTCAGGGCAGTACTCATTGGATTCCTGTTGATTGTCGGTTTTTTGATTGCATAAAATACAAAAAATAAACATATCACTATTTCGCTGGCATACCATTTCGGTAGAATATTTTTATCCCAACATACACTTACAGGAGGTAATAAACAACCTATAATAGTAAGTATGAAAAATAAAATGATTGTCCGCAATGAAGCCTAACTTTTTATTATGTGTTTATTATACAATCTGTGTTCAAAGTCAGGAGAATAGCTAGCCGAGGCAATTAACAGCCTATCAAACTGATGTTCACCAAAATACTTGCGGTTGAATTTGTAGCAGAACTCATTCAGATATTCCTGGAGAAATTCAGGTTTAATTCCGTGATATATATCTGTTAGAAGCGACTTGGCATTACTGATTGCCAGATGAACCCAAGGTAGGATTTTGCCAATATCTTCAGGATTAACGACTCTTCCTACATATTCGTTGAACAATTTCGGGAAATGCACATGCGATGTTGTTGCATCACCGGTTACCTTGGATTCCCTGTCGATGCTCTTACTTGCCGGGGGATCTATGGTCTGGGATTTTAAATTCGGTGTGACAATCATTTTTATGTGTCCGACTTTCTTAGGCTTTTTGGGGTTTTTGGGTTCTTTCTCTTCAACACTCTCGGCCATTACGAGGACTTTTGTCTTGGCCTGACTCCCTGCGCCGGCTTTAAGTTTTTCTCCTTTCTTGCCATCAGGTATTTCCGTAGAGAAGAAGCCTTCGTCTATCTCCACATTGCCCATCAGAGTATATTTGCCGTCACATTTACCCATAACGTCACGAAGTTTGTGGAGCATTTCCCATATGGGCTGGTAACGTTTGTGACCGAGCTGTTTCTGCAACTCCAGAGCCGAAAACGTATGCTTAGTCGAAGTCAACAGGTGCATTGCAGTAAACCAGTAACGGAATGGCAGTTTGGAGTTTTCCATCACCGTGCCTTTGCGGATACTTTCGCGATGGTGGCAATCCTTGCACTCATAACAAAGTTTGTCTGATTTCCAATAACGGGCCTTACAACCACAGATAGGGCATGTCCAAGGTTCTTTGTCTTTCACTTCTTTTATCTTGGCTATGCAACTGCCTTCATCCGGATATATTTTCTCAAATTCTAATAGTTTCATATCAATTGTTTTTTCGGCAGCAAAGATACTGAATTTTGACGAAACTGCCAACAATCTATAGGATTAATTGCGGACAATCATAAAAAATAACATTGTCATATTGCACTTCAAATCACCAGTCTACAAAATCCTTTTGCGTCATTTTCAGCAGACTTTGGAGTACAGGAAGGGTGATGAGTTTATTCTTCATAGCAATAATCTTCCGGTAAAGATTAGTTTTGTTTGGACTCTGTAGAGGATTATTCTCAAAATAGGTTAAGTAAATATACAAAATGAATGACTGCTCAAAAATGGCATCAGATTCAATGGATTTATGTCTGAAAAAGCTGAGTAGACTAACAAAAGTGCTATCCATTGTCGAATAATAATCAACGTTTTCTCCATTCTCACCTAGATTAGGGAACCTACCTCCCATTGTTGGGTCTGAATAAAACTTGTTAAACAATGTCGAAGAAATCAGATTTCTAAAAAATATATGGTTATTCGACGCCGTCATAAAGGTATTATCATAAGCACGTATGCGTGAAAGAACGTTATAGCATGGGTGCATTCCTATTTGAATCATTGTGTCTCTAACGTCGTCTGTAACTATACCTCTATTCCGTTTTAGCATTTCTGAAGACCTTTTTCGGAGCATATCATTCAAGGTATAAATGACATCAAGGACTCCGCTTATACTGGTTTCTGTCCGGAGCTGCTGTGTCTCGATTTTGTTAAGAGAATACTTATTTGCTATATATAGAGCCAGAGAATCCATGTTGTCAATATGTCTATTGATGGAATCCATTGCCCAACTTGCATCAAGATTTCCCGAACTCATGTAACGAATGCCGGGATATACGAAAGAGGGTGTATGATTCAATAAATTACAAAAATCCACTTTCTCACTTTGATACTCCACATGCTGGGTAAACCTATCCAAATCACAGATGCGGAGTCGCAAATTGTCTCCAGGGTATAGCATAACGGGAATAATACGAATCATGCTATCTGGAAAGTTGGCCCTTATTATTATTTTTTCTATGCTTGGGCCAATAACGGGAATGCGTGCATTGAAAAATCCCGAAGAGTCAACATTGATTTTTATATTTTTATATTTATTGTTTGCTGTGATAAAGTAATTCTTCATTTGTTCAATCTGTAGTGTTACTTTCCCTCTCTTTAGAATATCTGGAGAGTCAAAGTGTCCTGTCAACGTAAGCGAATCATCTATAAATATTGAATCAGGAAAAGTTTTTGCAACAAATTCTGACATCTTTACTGTATCAATTATATTGTTGGTTACAAATGGAGTCCCTGATTCTCTTATACAATAGAGTTCACGATGCAAATTGTTGTAATAATCCTCTATCATATCAAATCTTTTGGTATTAGATGGTAGTGGGTCGAAAGAAATTTGGAATCTTATCTTTCCTTTCTTTCCATAGTGTATAGGCTTATCGGAAACAATGTTCTTTGAACTTAACATTTTATGGCGTTTACCTTCTTCGTCCACCAGATAAGTGGGCGAAGAAATATGGATACAGGACGAGGGGGCGCCTTCAGAATAGAAATACAGAGTGGTTGTTTTCTTGTTAGTCTTCACACGTTCTATTTTAATATCGGAATTTCCTTCCATTGTAAAATAGACCGGGTGTTTAAACTTTATCTGTTGTTTGCCTTGTAATAATGTATTTTGAGTAGAAAATAATAAAGACAGACAAATTAAAATGCTATTTTTCATTTTTTCAATTATTGTGGTATTGCTGGTTCCATTACGGTTTGAGTTGCTTTACTGCATTGTCCAGATATATATCTAACATGTTTATCGCCCTTATATATATCAAAACCAAAAGTGAAAAAAGCCTGTTGATTATTTACATCCGATGTCAAAATCATAAAGTTTTTTATTATGTAGCTCGATGACAGATTAGTAATTGGATGGGATATAGTTAGTCTTGTCATTCCATAGCGGCCTTTAGGCCATGAATAACTAAAATTGATTGTGATGGAATCTTCTGGATAACTACAAGTCTCCTCTGCTTGACCTCCTAAAATAACTTCTTGCATTAGAGGAGTTTCCATACTTTTAACTTGAATTTTCTTTGCTAATGAGAGTGTTTCTGATTCTCCCCATTCATCGTTGATGTCAGAATTTTGATCACAAGAAGTTAATACAATACATTGTAAAACAGTGAATGCTGCAAAAATACAGCGAATAATCTTTTTCATGATTTTTAATTTTAAATTAATTATTTTAGTTACCAAAAAATTTGTTTCGAATCCGTATATTCAAAAATTCGTTCATCTATGCCTCGGGATAGGTCTTTTAACTCTAACAACGCATTCTTTGGAACTTCGTAAGTTAGAGAATCTGATGTGGCTCGCTGGATTCCAATTTTTTTCCATATTCCATATTCTAGATAGTACAGCTCGTAAACATCATCTTTACGGATAAAGTTGTCACGATTGCGAGGCGTAAAAACAATTTTTCCTATCTTTTGTGCTTTGCCTAGATCAAGTCCGACCCATCCTCCATCTGGCTTATCGTAAGTGTAAGATGTATATGGATCTCCATCAAAAACATTTCGGTAGGAATGATCTTCCGTTAGACCATCTTCTGGTCCGATGATTTCTCCATTCAGTGCTGTTTCTTGGTCGGACGCATAAAATGCAATTTCAGAAACATTGCAATAACCGTTAACTGGACCTTTATATCTAACATATCGATATACATTGTCGGTATGTATAGGACAAACATTGAATAGCCGAATTGGCTTTTCTTTTATAACGAAGAGTGTATCGGCATTACTGAAATCAGAATGATTACTCCCTTCAAATATTCCATTCACCATTCTTGTTATAAAAGGTTCAATGAAAAGGTTAAATTTATGAAGCAGTGTGATAGTCCGTATTTCTTTGCTGGGTGAGAAAAAATGTGTTATATTTTTCTTTCGTTCAAGCAAAAAAGGCTCCGTCAAAGGTTTCATGTTTTCTCCGTTGTATGTGGCTAAAGTATAGACCACGCCTCCTTCAGCGTCTTTAATATTCACGGAATCGTTTCGAATATGTCCATAATCAACAGGAATCCAATTCAAACGACTGGACAGACATAAATATATCAATTCATTGTCGGCGTAAGAACGTATAAACTTATTACGAGGAATATGTATTCCCCAATCTTGATTTCCTGCATAATGGGCTGTAACATCTACCATTAAAGGATAAGAAAAGGATGGATGTACTTTATCTTGGGGTATTCCAAAATCTTTAGCCATTGCCTCATTAAGAGAGAAAGTCATGCGCCAAACTTTTCCTTTTGGATTCCAATAGGTTGTGGGCGATTCTAACAAATGTTTTGTATAAAGAAGTGAGAAAAACCATTCTTTTCCCGAACCGTCAATTGTTGTATTCCAATAATGTGGTACATTATTATCACCTCGCATTAACATCATATCTATAGTACAAGGAAGGCCAAGAGCTCGAAATACATATACGGTCATAACTGTAAGATCAAGGCAGCTGCCCACATGCCAATTAACAATGTTAGGGCCCGGATAAATATTTGTTGAAATTTCCTCTGTGAACCGTGACGGTTGAGAAACAAGTGTGTCAAGAACCATCTGAGCTGCGTATTTTATATCTCTAGCTTTTGGGTCACGTTTTAATTTATCAAATAATGGTTTGTATTGATGAAAAACATTTTCACGCCAATATGTTAATTCTTCGTTTCCAATACGATATGGTAGCACATATTCACAAAAAGTATCGAATGTGATTGAGCTTTTCCAAGGGCATTCATTCCATATTTTAAATGCAAATTCTATATTATTTTTCAGTAGTTGAGAATTAATTTTTACATCACTTATTATATTAAGATCATTTGTATTCCAGTTCCCATATAGATGTTTCACAGAGTCTTTAACTTGAGTAGGATTTAATCGCTTGTCGGAACTATATATTTCATACATCTTATAAATAGAATTTAGGGCTTTACCTTCGGCTCCACCATGAAAAACAAGGTTGTCTATCAGAAATAGAGCCGCTTTCTGTTTTAATGGTTCATTACGATATCCTTCAACTAAAATCTTTAGGCCTGGATTCAACTTCATTATTGTTTCGCGCCTTGGCCGAATTTCGGCAAAGCAGGTTTGATTAAGTAAAACCCATATTAATATAAAGTTAAAAATGTTTATGATTAAATGCTTCATTTGTATTATTTTTTGGCAAAATTAGTTTTTTATTTTTAAAATACGATATATTTTCGTCTCAGAAACATATTAATATGTCTCAATTTTGTCTATTAAAGTATCTTCAAAATATTTTTCTTTTAATTCCGCGACTTTTTAGATGATTTTTGTTTTGAGTGCAATTTTAACTTGTTTATAAAAAACCATACAAGATACAATGACAAATGAATGAAAATAAGTATAAAATTCTCCACCCATGTAATGGGGAAGTTCTTTAATCCATCAAAAGTCCGTTGTTCACTCTAACCCACATTGAGCATACAATCGGATGTAACCCCATCATTTTCAGCTGTCAAATTTTTCTGGTGGAGCCTTTGGGTGCACTACAGATTTTAGCTTTACCATCGAACCTGCTTTGAGGCCGAGAGCATTGTATATCAGCGAATGGTCTTTGGTCTTGGTGAACTGAAAACTTTGCACGACGATAGCGAACGCAAGGAATTAGCCCGGCTTCTTGATGGTATGATTGGCCGTGGCCAATACCTTATGAGTGAACGTCAGGATGTTTATGAGCTGGCACTATCCATTTATTCTTCATATAAAGACGATCGCCGGAAGGATAAACTTCGTATGGCCGAAGACAGTCGCCTAAAGGAAGAATCCCGACGTAAGGCAGAGGAACTCAAACGTGAGCTGGTGACCATTAACTGGAAAAGCATGAGCGCCGGTATGCCGCGCAGCATTGGTGCAGAACATATCTGCTTTGATATGTTACGGAGACTCGGCATCGACCGTTTCCTGTTATCATTGGGATGGAGCCGCCTTCAGTGTGACATAGCATGCATGCAAATCGTTGCGCGTGCCATCTATCCTTGTTCTGAGCTCCGGACAGTCAGCTATCTTCGCGAGAACTCCGCCCTATGTGAGATGTTTGGTATAGACCACAGGCGGGTCACCAAGGATATGCTTTACAAGAGTTCACGAGATCTGTATGGCATACACCGTAAGATGGAGGACTACCTCCACAAACAGGCTTGTTCGATGTTTGAGATAGAAGAGAAGATACTTCTGTTTGACATCACCAACATGTATGCAGAGGGTGTCTACGAATCATCACAGATCTTTCAGTACGGACATTCCAAAGAAAGACGGAATGATTTGAAGGTGGTTGTTCTGGCAGCCGTTGTCAACACGGACGGATTGCTCGTGAGAACAGAAATCTTTGAGGGGAACCGTCAGGATGTCACCACATTGGAGGAAATGATAGGCTCATTGGAGCAGGGGCTCAATCCCGGAAGACGCGTCATTGTCATGGATGCCGGATTTTCCAGTAAAAGCAATCTGTTGTGGCTGAAAAACAACAATTATGATTATATCACAGTCATGCGCTCTTCCGGTATTCATTACACACCTTTAGGTGAGGTTACTGAGATGAGAGATAATAAGGATCAGCACATCAGACTTCAAAGTGTCAAAGTGGAAAAACTGACCGACAACGTTCTGATGGTTGACAGCGATGCAAAAGCCCTCAAAGAGGACAGCATGCACAAAAAGGCTTCAGCCCGCTATGAACAGGGGCTTGAAGCTATACATTCAGGCATTCAGGGAAAGGGGATCAAGAACCGTGACAAGGTTAACAACAGACTGGGAAGGCTCAATGCCAGGTATCCGGGCATGGAGCGTCTTTATCAGATTTCATTTACCTACGACGAGAAGAATAAGACCGAATCCATGTTCTGGAACCGCAACGAAGAGTTGGAGCAGGAAGAAGAAACTTTTCACGGAAAATACTTTCTCCAGACATCGTTGGACGAAAAGGATGCAAAAAATATCTGGTCTTTTTATAATGTAATCAGAACTGTTGAAGAAACATTCAAAACATTAAAGACGGACCTCGACATACGCCCCATTTATCACAAGAGCGATGAGGGAGCCAAGGCACATCTGAACCTTGCCGTACTTGCTTATTGGATTGTATCTACGGTGAGATACCGATTAAGAAAAGCCGGTGTAACCATCCGGTGGGAAGAACTGCTGAGAATTATGAGCACACAGGTACGTGTAACAATGAGTGCCCAAAAAAGCAATGGTAATACGCTGAGTATACGTAGAAGTACAGAACCGGAAGACAAGTTGGCTAAGATATATGATATTTTGGAGATGCCACACTAACCTGTCTGCTCTGCAAAATTTGTGTGGCACCTAAAACCACCTCCGAAAAATAATGATGGTTGACAATCAGTAATTTAGATTAATTATAGCTGCAATGTTGATTAAGTATAATGTGCTACCTAAAATGATAACAATTAAAAAGGACTACTCCGAAGAATAGTCCTTTTTTAAAAAGTGATTCCGAAGGGTAATCACACGTATATCGTTTAATCTTCTTATAATCAGACTATTAGACAACATTGTCAGTTAATAAATGCACATTTTTACTGCACAGAACCCAAAAAATCAAAGAACTTGTTATTAATAAATCGTCTGCAAAGCTATTTAAAATAAATAGGTTGTGCAAGAAATCACCCAGTTATTTTTCAAGTGCACAAAAAAAAATAAAGGGGTGGGTACCCCTAATGTACGGAAACCATACGTATATTTTTTGCTCTTCTATTTAAGTCCGATTTTTGGGACTTTATATTCTGAAAGCTCCTATATATAGGGCTTTTCTTATGAAATATTTGCCCCAAAATTCTTTATATACAATAGCGCAAATAATACACTCAATTTTTTTTTCAAAATTTCTATTATTTTTTTTAAACTTGTGAAAATAGTCACTGCTATTCTTTTATATTTAACAATTATAAAATCAAAATGAGAAATTTTTTAAAAATTGGTTTTTTTTTGTGGCTTGTAAAAACATACGGCTACACAGTGTGTAAAACTTATCAGGAAATAGAAACTGATTGTGTTCATCAAATAAACTATGTCACAATAAGATCTTATTTGTTGTGCTTAGAAAAGGACGGGTATATATCTGTAAAAAATAAAGGTACTCATCACAGGGAATATCACATCAACGTTGAGGCTTATAAAAAGCTGTTTGCAAATGGATAACCGATTAGAAGAACTTGCAAAAAGAAACCCACTTTTTTCCAGTATAAAAGACAGTGGATATTATACTGTTGGTGTTTCAGTTGATATAATGGTATCAATTCAATATTGTATAGAAGAAAAAATAAAAAGTAATGGGAAAGCTGAAAATGAAAAATACCCATTTACTCCATTGTGCAAAAATATTCTTTATCGGTTGATTTTAAAGTTTTCAATTATAAATTTTGGGACAGAAGAGCCGTTTAAGGCAGCATCATCAAAATCATATAATGAATTGGCAGAAATTAACCATACAACAAAAAAATGTATGTTAAAAACATTGGGTACATTGGAATATTGGCATTTGATTACAATTAAAAAGGGGTCAAGCCATAAAAAGACTGAAATATATATAAACGTAAATATAATTAATGAAATGCAAAAGAAATATCATTCTTTGGGTGTCCACAGGAAACCGAAAAAATAACATTTTTTGGGTATCAAGAAGACACCGAAAAAAACATTTTTGGTGTCCGGAAGATACCTCCAGAGGTATACAGAAGATACCGAAAACATTTATGGAAAATCTCTCGAAACGCCTATTAACACTAAGAAAATTGAAAAGTGCTAAAGATTAGCTCTTAATAAATGTAGTATTGTGGTAACAATACTACTTATACAACACTACAACACTATAACACAATAAACAGTATGGAAAACAAAGCAAACAGCCTTATAGGGGCGCCGCATATACTCAGTCTCGATATAGCAACGAACACGGGTTTTGCAATTTATGAAAACGGTATAATAACAAAGTACGGTTTATGGAAACTTGATAAACAGTGTAGATATAACAGACGCAACGGTCTTAGCGAATATATAAAGCAAATTATAGACCAATACAAAATTACCGTTATAATCGCAGAGGATATTTTCTTTAACCCTAAAAAGCCAAAAGCATACAGTGCTTTAAAAGAGTTACAAAAGGTCTTAAAAGTTGTATGTCAACAAACCGATATACCACTGGAGCTTATAACCCCAATAGATGCAAAACGAAGCACCACGGGTAACTCTGTAGCGTTTAAAGAGCAAGTAGTCTCTGTAATCAATTCATACGGTTACGATTTAGGCACTGGAAAAGTGGACGATATAGCGGACGCCATATCAATAATGCTGACTTATTTAAAGCGTTATTACTTACCCATCACACACCCTAAATAAGTAAAAGCCGTGATTGACACGGCTTTTTTTTATTTCCCTTTAATCTTATTAACAAGCTTCCCATAAAGATATCCGATACGTCTGAATACCCAGAACATACAGGCTATCATAAGCCACGAAAGCGCAATACCAAACCCAGGAATACAGTAAGCCGCACTGATATAGCAATACGGTGTCCACAAACCATTGTTACCGCTATAGCCTCCGTTTATATCAAACATGAATCCTATAAATCCTACTATAAAAAAAATACCCATACCCCAATACTCTGAGGATTGCCAAAAATATCTTCTCATATCAATTATTTTTTTTGCAAAGTTAATTATTTTTTTGTAAAGAAACGGTTACTTTTATTATTAATGAAATTCTTTAATCCACCCTCCACCATTAACTTCATGGTAAATTGTGTTATCTACTATCATAAAAAACAAATCTTCTATTTCACGTGTCATTTTAACAGCGTAACGCACATCATCATGAAGTTCATCGTAATAGCAGAAATCATTTATATTATCTCTAGTTAGTAAATAAGTCTTAAGTCCCTTTGTCACTTTTCCCAGTCCTTTAAAGTCTTTATTTACACTGATTATTACTATTGCATCATCAAACTTCATTATAACACGCTTTTTACGGTCTATAGTTATTGCTACTTTGTTCTTCATATCAAAATGCTTTTAAATCTATTTTAAAAGCGCTCTGACGGGTTTTAACTACTTTATGGAGGAAAGCACGTCAGAACGTTTTAAAGTTTAATAGACGGGTTTTATACGGTTGCTGATAATGTCATTTTTTAAAGCTATTTCCGCATGAATATATGTGTTATCAAGCATGGCAATTGACGTACCCGCCATCATTGCGGTGTGTGCTGGACCGTATTTGTTTATTGTAATATTTATCCCAGTATGCCTAAAACTATATGTAGTAAGATTGAAGCCCAGTTTCATTTCTTTTTGCACTTTCTTTAAGAATAAGTTTATACTTTCCAAAGTTTTTCCTTTGCGGTTGTCGAATCTCTTAAACTCTTTAGCGTCTTCCATGTTCCATTTGTGCTCGTTCATGGCAAAGGGAAGCATATAACCGCCTTTGGATTTTCCTTTGTACTTTCCTATTATGTTAATCGCCAGTTCTGATTGTATATAAACGGGTTGTATGTGATGTGATTTATTACGAACGTTCTTTTTCTTTTCTGGCAGAAACCGTATTGCATAGCATTTTAATTCGTCGTCGTATGTAACATCACCCCAGTGTAATTTAATGCAGTCTACAGGGCGCACGTTTAATACTGTCATTAGTATGCAAAAGTCCCTATACAGTTCTTTGTAATACTGAGTGTTACCACCTCCCAGGTATATTTTTGACATGTCAAGTGCAATAAAATCATTAAATTCTTCTTCTGTCAGTGTACCTCTTTTACTGTTTTTGTTAAGCTCGTTCAGTGGTGTAGCATCGCTATATTTGTATATTAACTCCTTATCTGTTAAATGCTTTTTGCGTGCTCTTTCCATTATTGCATGAAAGTGTTTCATTTTACCAATGTAATTGTTTGTGTTTCCCCTATCTGGTGGAGTCTGACTATTAATCCACGTTCCGTAATCTTCATAGTCCCGATTGTTGATATCAGATATTTTTTTGTCTATAGTAGACGTCTTGTTTTGGCTTTTTCCCCATTTGCTGTAATCTTCCAGTGAATGCAATAAAGTAATATATACTTGAAAGTTCCTAGATGGCATATTGTGCCCGTCTCCGACTTTCATTAAATTAATAGTCTCTCTTAGAAAGTCGCCCAGCGTAGTACCCTTTGATGCTAGAATCTTTTCAGCATTGTTACAGTACTCTATAAGTTGTTCTTTCGTTGTGATATCTGGAAAGGCATCAATCGTACTTTGATACTTTGTCCGCATCATGTTTAACACGTTGTTGTTGTGAATAGCTTTTTGGCTAGCCTCAACGAACATTTGTTTTTTTTGATCCCACGTGTTAAAGTCTGGGTCTTCCAGTTCTTTAACCTTAACATAACTACGGTTTTCATTAATCCGAAAACACAAACAGAAATCTTTGCCCTTGAAGCAAAATTTTGAAATCTTCACGCTCATTGTTTTTATAAATTTATAGCGTTCGACAAAATTTTGGGATTACTGCACATTTTAGATGCACATTTTGTGCACTAACCTTTGCGATAATCAATGATTTTAAAGAAAAGGAGGTTTTACCGTCACATTATGTGATACCGATAAACCTCCTAGAATTCCTTTAAAATCTCAATTTAAGAGCGGTTTATGACTTATTTTTACCGTCACATAACCATAATCAATTGATATATAAGTGATTCCGAAGGGATTCGAACCCTTGACCCACGCCTTAGAAGGGCGTTGCTCTAATCCAACTGAGCTACGGAACCCCTAATTCGCCCGCAAAGGTACTCTTTTTTCTGTTAAAATGCAAATGTTTCGACAAAATTTTTATACCGTTATGCGTAAATAACTTCTATCGTCGAAGGAAATATTACCCTTGACAATACCTTTAGTCGATTTAAATCTGTTGATACACAATGGATCGACCTCTAATTGTTCCTTTAGTTCAGATTCGCTCTCTGCTAAGGTTGGGAGTAGTTTGGGATAGCCGTCAGAAGCGAGAACGATCTCTTTAATGGATGGTGCAATATCAATCATACGTACTTTCGCAAGATTGATGTCGAACCCATCGACAACGCTGAATGAAAGGGCATTGCACTCTTTATTATTTTGGAATGCACAACAATCTATGATGAGAGGTACGATCATTTCACGGCCTGTGTCCCTGCTAAGAAACCTACTGACGTTTCCACCAGAGCGTAATTCTTGATTTATATAGTTTGAACGAATATTTGAGGCATATATATCTGCTGGTTTTGGGTTCAGATATAGTTCTCCGTCGATGAGAGCCTGACAGTCACCAATCATCCATACCTGTTTTCTTATTTCGCTGTAAATGATTACACTGGCTGTAAGACGTTCTTCCGGATGCAGAATCATTCTTTCCAGAATATTCTTTTTACAATATATTTGATATATCGATTTAGTCACAAGGGTGCAAAACAACTCGCAAGATATATCCTTTTCTACCTCAGAAATAATATCATTTATAATCGTTGCCACATAACGCCCGTTGGATAACTCCGTATCCACCTGAGTTAGACTTTTGTTTGTTGCTCCGTCAATTATTGCGGCAAATTTATTTGTGACGGTTATGATGTCTTCGTTCGTTTCTTGACTTCTCTTCCCCTTTGTAAACAGTTCGACTATTTTCATTTTCTTTATGAATTTTCGTTGAGTTTTTTGTGCTGTAGAGTGCCTGTATAAGGTCAGGTCTGTTTAAACGGCGCAACTCTCGTTCTATTTTCGGGCGTTCCTCAGGTTTGTACCAGAAGAAAAACTGACGTTGAGCGAGCTTCTCTTGAGGTGTCTTTGCACAAAAAACAGGTTCTAGCGTGTAAGGATGGTAACCAGAATACCATGTTTCTGTGGATACAGTCATTGGAGTTGGGGTAAAGTCTTGCACCTGTTCCAGATGAAAATCAAGTATTTTTGTCTTTACAGCGAGTTCTGCCATGTCTGTTTCTGTGCATCCAGGATGGCTGCTTATGAAATAAGGTATAATCTGCTGATTGAGGTTTTCTTCTATATTTATCTTATCGAAAATCTGCTTGAACTGTTCGAACTGTTTAAATGAGGGTTTTCTCATCAAGTTTAAAACATTGTCAGATGTATGTTCCGGTGCTACTTTTAGCCTACCGCTGACATGATTCCTTATTAGCTCCCGTGTATATTCTTGTGCAGCTTTGTTGACTGCTTCATCTTTTGCATCGTGAAGCAGGAGGTCATATCTCACACCACTCCCAATAAAACTCTTTTTGATGCCCTCTAAGGAATCAACAGCGTGGTAAATTTCCAACAGATATCTGTGGTCTGTATTTAGATTCTGGCAGATAGCAGGATCGATACATGAAGGACGTTTGCATTTGGCACAGATAGACAAATTTTTCCCATGCATACCATACATATTTGCCGATGGACCGCCGAGGTCTGAGAGGTAACCTTTAAAGTCAGGCATAGCAATAACCTTTTTGACCTCACGAATGATACTTTCTTTGCTGCGGCTAACGATAAACTTTCCTTGGTGTGCACTGATCGTACAGAACGCACAACCTCCGAAGCATCCGCGATGGATGTTGACCGAAAATTTTATCATCTCGTAGGCCGGGATCCTTTTATTCTTATATTTGGGATGTGTTAATCTAGTGTATGGTAAATCGAATGAAGCATCAAGTTCCTCCTGTGTCATTGGAGGATATGGTGGATTTACAACAACATATTGACCTTCTACCTCTTGGATGATGCGACTTGCTGTCATCTTATTCGATTCTTCCTCAATATACTTGAAATTTTCCGCTTCACTTTTCTTGTTCTTTAGACATTCTTCATGACTGTGAAGTATGATATCCTTATCATTTATTCCATTAAGTATATGTTCCTTTGTAGAGAGATAAACGGTCTGTGGTAAATCCCGGATATCTCCAATCAGATTCTTTTCAAGTTTACTGCAAAGTTGAGTAATCGGTTTTTCACCCATACCGTATATGATCATGTCGGCCCCAGAGTCACATAAGATAGAACGCCGTAGTTTATCCTGCCAATAGTCGTAGTGTGTCAGTCGACGTAATGAGGCTTCAATCCCACCTAGTACAACAGGGCAGTCCGGATAGAGTTCTTTCAGTATTTTCGTGTAAACAATAGTTGGATATTCCGGCCGCATGTCATGACGACCATCCGGACTGTAGGCATCTTCAGATCTTAATCGGCGGTTTGCTGTATATTTGTTAACCATGGAGTCCATACATCCTGGAGCTATACCAAAGAATAATCTTGGACGGCCCAATTTCTTGAAGTCACGGTAGTCGCCGTGCCAGTCGGGTTGAGGGACAATTGCAACACGTAATCCCATGGCTTCAATGGTGCGTCCGATAACGGCCGCACCGAATGAAGGATGATCAACATACGCGTCGGCAGAAAATAGTATTACATCGAGAGCTTCCCATTCTCTGAGTTCAACTTCTTTCTTTGTTGTCGGCAGCCAGTCTGTCAGTCTAAATTCCATTTCGTTGTAAATATCAGTTTAATGGTTGTCCTTGAGTGGACTCTGCGAGTGTATCACCCTCGTTTACTTGTTTTTGTTTCCAATTGATATATAACAATACTAGTTGCTGAAGACCGAAAGCTTTCATGTTATTATGATAGATGACATCAAGGCATAAATCCATGAGGGTCTTGTCTTTGCCAGATTCGGTTTCAAGAACAGAACGAACATTCAATTTTAGTTTGTCCAGAACAGCTTCGTCAACGAAACCGTTGCTGTCAATTAAATCACTGAAGAGGTTGTACTTGTCGATAGTCTCTAAATGTTGATCAGAAATAACAATACTTCTTGTTCCTGATGCGTTGGTTTGAATCTTATACATATTTATATTGGTTTAATTAAACAGATATTATTTTAATAGGTAATTTAATATTCCATTCATTATTGTAAAACGTTTCTGTGGATTTTTAATGCATTCGAAAGGAAATCCCATAGTTAAACAGCGATAGTCTGTACCTTTATAGGCAACACAGGCACTGTTTCCGTCAGAGTAACGCAATACACAATGTGCAGGCAAGACTGGTTGAAGAATATCTGGTGATGTCACGGCATAATGCTCTTCATTGAGTGAACTGTAAATATCAAAGTCAGTACCCATGCCATCGATTTTCTCATTATTGCTGATGCTGTCACTGCCGGTGAAATTTATCTTGAGTACTTTTGAATTAAATGTTTGTTCGGCTTTTGAGGTCATGTCACTACCGATGAATGAACCGCTTGCTAGCAGTGAACCTCCATTGTGAAGGTATTCGGATATTATGAGACGCATTCCAGAAGAAAACGATTTGTATTTCATAAGGCTGTGACCGTCATCTTTCTCAAGGCCAAGTATGAGATCGACCATACCGTATTTGTTTAGATTGACACTCTTATTCTCTACAGCCTGGCTACTGCTGCTTACAAATGAGTATTTTCCATTAAGGTTTATAGCTTCTCCGTGTTCACGAGGATAATCAAAATTATTACCGGCAACAAAGGTGCCAACGAGTTCGCTGGAACCGTCACCAAGTGACGTCCCTAAAGATTTACGGTCGAAGTTTGTCTGATATCCGTACCAGCCGGCTGTCTGTCCATAGCTTACGCCTGGATCTTTAGCCATATCAAATCCTTGTAAACTGTCATTGTCAATGATTGCAGGTGAGGAAAGCCGGTGAAAACCATTGACTATAAGTATCGTCTTTGTACTATTTGGTTGAAAAAGTGCTGAGAGGGTTTCGCTGGGAAAACTCTCTCCACCGGGGTTTACTGCGGTAATACGGAAGTTATAAATGACTCCTGGTTCCAAAGTTACTGAATAATTATTTTTGTGAACGAATGTTCCGTTGTCAAATCCTCCACGGCCGCTAGCCGTATAGACAATGTATCCGTTTGGGCATGATGTGGATTCTTGAGGGTCATTCACTGCTGACCAATGGAGCGTTACAATATCTTTGTGTGAAAAGTCGATAAAGAAATTGTCGGGCGCTAGAGGTGTAACGATAAATTCCGCTCCATGCTGATCGCTAATATAACGGAGTAATGTTTTGTAAATCGAACGTGCAAGAGTGAATCTAAAATTTGGATCTTCTCCATATCTCATATCTGTGAAGTTCTGATGAGACATGGTTTCAAGTATTGTCGATGGTACTTCCGGATTACGCGTTTCTGAATAATTACGGTCAAAAAGTTCACGACGGTTCCATTTCCCATATTTGAATCTGATATCACGCGTCACTCCTGATAATAAAGCATCAGCCAGATCGCGGGAAGCAAGTCTTGAAATGCCGGCATTCAGTTTACCATCATTGAAGTCTGTGGTACAGATAGCAAGACTTCCAACAAAATTGGTGTCGTTCTTCACATATCCTGCATCGCTGTGAATGGCAAGAGATAGTTCAAAAGGCACTTTGTCACCATCTAAAGACGGCATGTAGACAGAACCGCCACCAAGGTAATTTGTCATCAGTGAACGAACATTTATGTCATCACCATAATCGTCGGTACCATTCTTTGAACTATATATGTTGTAATTCATTCCAGCCCATTGTGCATAATAGCGTGCTCCCTCAAGACAACGAGGCAGTCCGCTGGTTTCACCGTTTCGACTAATATTGCCCATACCTCCGCCAAATCGTACAGCATCTGCGGTAACCACACCTCTATATTTGCTCTCATTGGAAAGGGTTACTCTATTGAACCTGTCACACCCTTGATCAAAATCGAACGTTCCCAGATAAACCCATGTACTTCCTCCCATAGTCTGGTTAACCTTAAACTCAGTTTTTTCTCCTTTATGCCATACGATGTACTTAGCATCAGGTATACTGTTTGTAAGAGTCTGATAGCTTACGTAGACGGCATATTTCCCATCTACGGGGATGCCTGGTGTATATGAGATGCCACATGAACCTGATTCCCGGGAAACAGTTGTGGCCATTCTTGCCGTACCGTTTTGAAAAGGATTATCCCCATCGTTATATGTCCCGCTGTGGTACGCAAAACCTTTTATGTCGGTGTCGCTCCATTTGTTTTTTTGTCCTATTTCCATATAATACTTTTGAGGGTTATCATTGTCAACGATAATCTCATTTTTTTGCCAGTCACGTTCACGAGGAGTAAATACGATAGCTCCTGCATTTTGTAACATCGGTATAAGATATGGTACAACGATAGTCTGGGTGAATAAGTCCTCACAGGTGCAAAACAAGTTAGGTCTTTGCCACTCCCATTTTTTTGAATTTACATTATAGTATCGTCCGTGGCTTGCCCATAAGGATAGATGTCTGTTTTGTAACCCCTTGGTTATTTTTATAGGACGTGATCTGTTGGAAACCCAAGGTAAATCAGTATATTCCACATTCCCCCACATACGACTCTTGTCTGAATTATCGACAAGTCGGTTAGGGATTAGTTCATCAATGGAAATGTTGTTTGAAAAAATTGTAATCTTATAAGCGTTATATGGTTGAGATATTGTTTTCCTTATTTTATTATAAATATTATTTGTGACATCGGGAGTAAACTCCTGAGATCCGAAATACTCATCTGCATAAATATCCAGAGTCCGGCTGTTGTTGTCCAGAGTGTAACTCATCATCGCCGGCTGACTGTTTAACTTAACACCATGAGGTAAATAAGTCTTAAAGAATTGTTGTAGTTTCGTTTCCAATTTAGCCTCTGATGCCGATTTCTGTGCAGAGAGCGGTGATATAATAAAAGTAAGTATACATAAATATAAAACGAATCTTTTCATTAAACTCATTCTCCTATTGAAAAATTCTCAGGGTGCTTCCCCTTGTATTTCTTAAAATATGACTTTATTCTTTTCATCTCACTATCTATTTCTCCTGTCGGGATAAAACTCTCGTTGCACTGTATCATACGATGTTCGTAATCAACGCCGTATAATAGGATTGGCATTTGTGCCTTGAGGGCAATATAATAAAATCCTTTTTTCCAGTCAGGATTAAGAGATCGTGTACCTTCTGGTGTAATACACAAGTGAAACGTCTTTTCGTGCAATGCCGTTTCGGCCATATTGTCGGTCATACTCGAATGCTTACTACGCCATACTGGTATACCTCCAATACGACGCCAAAAAATGCCTAATGGCCAAAAAAACCATTCTTTCTTCATGAGAAAGTTGGATTTGATTCCTTCTGCATTACTATAAAGTTCACCAATAATCAGATCCCAATTACTTGTATGCGGAGCCAAACATATTATATATTTATCGGGGTGGGGTACCGTGACATCACAAGTCCACCCCATACGCTTATATAGTATCCATCTGCAAATTTTCTTCAACATAACTAATAGATTTATAAGAAGAATGAACTAATTGAGATTATTGATATGGTCAACGATCTCATCCACTTCTTTATGGAAGTGCTGTTTCAGTTTTTTGTAGTATACCTTAGCTATATTCGGCTCCGTATGGGAAATGCGGCTAATATAATCTCGTTGCAATTTTAATATTGTTTTAAGTAAATTGTCAACATTCTCTTTGTCAGGTTTCCCTGAGTATAGTGCCGATGCTATGCACTCTGCAAGCATTTCACGGCAAATGTAGTTGATGTTGCGTTTTAAAGTTCTTCTGTTAGCCATAAATATTTATATTTAATACTTTATACCTGTTTGAATTATAATGAAATAAGATAATTTTCGACGTGATGACGCCGATTAATTTTGTTCAAAGATAACAAAAAAATGGTATATGCAAGAATAAACATGATTTTTTTTCGTCATATCGTCGAAAAAGAGTAATTTTGCATTCGAAAAAATGAGACTTCATTATTCGTCAAACAAAAATATATAAAGAAATTATGGACAAAAGTGCATTGCAGATTGAAAGAGCTTTTTATCAGCCCAAGCTGCCTAAGGCTCTTCAAGGCGCAGTAAAAATTAAAGAAGGTAAATTAACGCAGAGTGTTGCCGATCAGGATGAAATTAAGAAATTGTTTCCTAACACTTATGGGATGCCGCTGGTAGAGTTTGTTCCAGGTGATGAACCAGTTCAGAAAGCTATGAATATTGGTGTTATCCTCAGTGGTGGACAGGCTCCCGGTGGACATAATGTAATCAGTGGACTATTTGATGAGATTAAAAAGCTAAATCCAGAGAATCGTCTCTTTGGTTTTTTAATGGGACCTGGTGGCTTGGTTGATCACAATTATATGGAAATTACAGCAGATTTGCTGACAGAATATCGTAATACCGGTGGCTTCGATATTATTGGAAGTGGACGTACAAAACTTGAGAAGGAAGAACAATTCGAGAAAGGTTTGGAGATTGTTCGTCAGCTTGATATTAAGGCTATCGTTATTATTGGTGGTGATGATTCAAATACAAATGCTTGTGTACTCGCCGAGTATTATGCAGCAAAGAAATATGGTGTTCAGGTGATCGGTTGTCCTAAGACTATTGACGGAGACTTGAAAAATGAACAAATTGAAACCTCATTTGGTTTTGATACTGCTACAAAAACATATTCTGAGCTTATCGGCAACATACAGCGCGATTGTAACTCTGCGCGCAAATATTGGCATTTTATTAAACTGATGGGTCGTTCTGCTAGTCATATTGCGTTGGAATGTGCTCTTCAGTGTCAGCCAAATATCTGTATTGTTAGCGAAGAAGTCGAGGCTAAGGATCTTACACTTGATGATATCATAACAGAGATTTGTAATGCTGTAGCTTATCGTGCAAGTAAAGGATGGAACTTCGGTACCGTTCTAATTCCTGAAGGACTTATTGAGTTTGTTCCTGCAATCAACCGCCTTATTTCTGAACTTAATGATCTGCTTGCCGCTAATGGTAAAGAGTTCGTCGATCTTGATAAGGAGGCTCAGCGTGAATATGTAATTAAGCATCTTTCTGCAAAGAATGCTGAAGTGTTTGAGAGTTTGCCGGAAGGGGTTGCCCGACAGCTTTCTCTTGATCGCGATCCTCACGGAAATGTTCAGGTTTCTCTTATCGAAACAGAAAAACTTCTTTCAGACATGGTAGCTGCTAAGTTGACTAAGTGGGCAGAAGATGGTAAGTATGTAGGCAAATTTTCTGCACAGCATCATTTCTTCGGATATGAAGGACGTTGCGCTGCTCCCTCAAATTATGATGCTGACTATTGTTATGCTCTTGGAGCAAGTGCTTCACAGCTCATCGCTAATGGCAAAACTGGTTATATGGCGATTATAAGAAACACAACATCTCCTGCTGCAGATTGGATTGCCGGCGGTGTGCCTATTACAATGATGATGAACATGGAAAAACGTAATGGTGAGATGAAGCCAGTTATCCGTAAGGCTCTTGTAGAACTTGATGGCAAACCTTTTAAGACATTTGCTGCTCAACGTGATAAATGGGCGAAGGAAACCTGTTATGTATATCCTGGTCCAATCCAATATTGGGGACCAAGCTCTGTTTGTGATCAGTCGACAAAGACCCTCGCACTCGAGAATGATAAATAATATTTTATAAAATTAGCTCTCTCGGTTTTTTCAGGGAGAGCTAATTATCTTTTATAATGGTAGCACAGAAAAGAAAAATAGGTAATACTAGAAAAAAAACCACTACTCCGCGTCATCATACACCGGTTAGGCATAAACGTCCTAATTTGTTTATATGTATGTTGCAAAGGCTTCCTAAGTGGACAACATGGATCGGTGGTGGACTTATTGCTATCGGTTATATCTGGGCGTTCTATTATTTCTTTGTTGGTCCATCAAGCTTTCGATGGAAAGCTCTTTATGGGGATGTTTCTTATCCGGAAGGTTATGAAATCCACGGTATCGATATCAGCCATTATCAAGGTTTGATAAATTGGAACCAGCTACGTGAGGCCATGATTGAAAAATGTCCTGTACGATTTATCGTTATAAAGGCGACTGAAGGTTCAAGTAATCTGGATGTCAGTTTTAAAGAAAATTTTTACCAAGCTCGTGAAAACGGTTTTATTAGAGGCGCTTATCATTTCTGGAGTACTAAAACATCTGCAGAAGTTCAAGCTCAATATTTTCTAAAACAGGTTCATCTTGAAGATGGTGACCTGCCACCTATTCTTGATGTGGAAAAGAAAGGTAATATATCTAAAGAACAGTTTAAATCAGATGTGCTCACATGGTTGAGGATAGTGGAAAAGCATTATAAGGTAAAACCTATTATATATACCTATTATAAGTTTAAGATGAAATATCTTAACGATATAGTCTTCGACCAGTATCCGTATTGGATTGCTCACTATTATGTAGATAAAGTGGAATACAGGGGGAAATGGAAATTCTGGCAGCACACAGATTGTGGCCGCCTCCTTGGTATCGAAGGTTATGTGGACTTTGACATATATAATGGTTCATATTACGATCTTCGTAAACTCACTATCGGTAATCATGAACAGATAGGTGAGGATGCTTATGAGACTGATGACTGAAACACACAGCAACACCACTCATTGTCCACTTTCTTTTCTGTAATCGTAAGTCCGAATTCGGATGCTCTTTTGATTACCATTTCTGCATCGGCCTGATAGAAGCCGCTTAATATCAGTTGTCCATCTCCTTTCATAGCACCTTTAAACCAAGGCATGTCGTGAATAAGAATGTTTCTATTGATATTTGCAATAACAATATTAAATGGCCCTCTGTTGATTAATTCTTTATTTTCTGACAGTAGTGTGCAGTCGCCATGGAAAGTCTTAAAATGTTCTATGGAATTGATCTCTGCATTATGTTCTGCATTTCTTACACTCCATTCATCAATATCATAACCTGTTACGCTGCCTGCACCGCATTTTGAGGCAACAAACGACAGAATTCCTGTTCCGCATCCGCAGTCCAACACTCTGTAACCATCCAACTTCTTATCCAATATACTTTCAGCAATCATTCGGGTTGTTTCGTGTGTTCCAGTTCCGAAAGCTAATTTCGCGTCAATGGTTATATCTATAGGCATTATTTCATCAGGAATATGACGTGTGTCGTGAATGGAACAGCGCCCGTCTATAATGATAGGCTTAAATCCTGATTCCTCCCATTCCTCATTCCAGTCACGATCTTCGGCTTCTTTTACTTTGTAAGATATGCTTAAGCCTTCAATCGGGAAATCAGAGATGATACTTTTCAATGCTTGCTCATCGAACAAGTCACGCTGTACATACCCTTTAAGAAAACCTTCTTCATTGTTAAAACTCTCAAATCCGGTATCGCCTGTTAATGCTGCCAATATGTCGGATGCATCGTTATTTATAGGCTTTATGCTAAAATCGACTTCGTAGTATTTCATATACATGTTAAATATGTGTGCAAAATTATAAAAAATAGGGTAAACCCTATCATATATTAGGGTTTTTCCGTATTTTTGCAGTAAAATATTTTATATTTTTGCATTAGATAAATCAGAAATAATTTAAAAAGGAGCAGTTATGAAAAAGTTAATCCTTATTTCAGTCCTCGCGGGAGTTATGCCATTGGGGTCAATGGCTCAGGACGACGATCTTTACTTCTCAAAGAAGTCAAGTTCGAACAGTAGCTCTTACGAATATAACAGTGGTAGTAGTAATCGTAGTGTAGACGATTACAATAATCGCTATCGTAGCTCTTATCAAACCATAGCCAATGATTCGACAGGTAATGATGTGATTTCATTTTCGAATGGTCAGGGTTTTTATCCTGAAGATTCGGTTATCAACGACAGTGATTACAGAATCACTCGACGTATGAGTCGTTTTGACGGTTATAACGGATACGATCCCTATTACCGCTGGGATGATCCGTGGTATTATGATAATTTCTATTATGGTTATGGATATGGATATCCTTATAGCAGCTGGAGATTTGGATGGGGATATGACCCATGGTATTATTCTTGCTATGATCCATCGTATTATGGTGGTTATTACGGTAGGTATAATCCATGGTATTATGGTGGAGGATACTACTACGGCGGCGGCTCGGCTTCAGGTGGTTCACGAAATAACTATAGGGGATACCAATCAGGTGTCGGTTCAACAATACTAAGTCGGAATGGTGGTTCCTTCGGAGGTAGCAATCGTAGCACCTTTGGACGCGGAACAGATTCCCGTGTGATAACCCGGGGCAGTTCGAGCAAAAACTCATCGTTTGGAAGTAGCTCACGTAGTACCTTTGGTCGTTCTAGTTCTGTGACATCTTCTTCCAACAATAGTTTCTCATCCGGTAGTAATTCTACTCCTTCACAAAGTTCTTCCAACAGTGGTTCATTTGGAGGCAGTAGTCGTAGCAGTAGCGGCGGTGGAAGCTTTGGTGGTGGCAGTGGAGGCGGCAGCTTCGGCGGTGGCGGCGGCCATAGTGGCGGCGGTCATAGATAGTGTGTAATCATCATTAATATTCAAAATTAATATTCAAAGGAATGAAAACAAGGTATTTATCAATAATAGCTTGTATTGCAATAGCAATGCCTGCGATGGCTCAAGAGCCTTATGAAATAGGTAATCTGGTAAAGCCAGAGTTGAACGGTACTGCCCGTTACGTTGGAATGGGCGGAGCGTTGGATGCTCTGGGTGCAGATATTTCTGTAATGAGCAGCAATCCTGCCGGTATAGGAATCTATAAAAGAAATGATTTCGCCGGTTCGTTCGGATTTGTTTCTCAACAGGATGGGGAAAAGTTTGCTAATGGTAATCAGACAAATGTGTCTTTTGATCAGATCGGATTTGTCTTCAGCATGAAGGCCGGATATAATTCAAATAATCATATTAATTTCGGTTTCAATTATCATAAGAGCCGCAATTTTGATTATATATTGTCGGCTGCTAACAGTCTTGGAAACTCTTCACAAAACAAATTGACTGCTGAAAAGTTAATTAATCAGGATATACCAAATAAAAATGGTAAAATTACGGATGAAGATAAATGGTCATATAGCATGATTGATCAGTTGTATTGCAATAGCCAAAATATCCTAGGATATGATGCACAAACCGGAGATATCAGTTATCTTAAAGCAGATGATTATAATTTGAAAAGATCAAATACGGGTTATGTCGGTGAATATGATTTCAATGCGTCCGGTGGTGTTAACAACCGTTTCTTTTGGGGTGTTACATTAGGTCTATATGATGTTCATTACAAAGGATACTCGAAGTATACTGAGAATTATCCTATACCGAATTCTCCCCAAGATGATAAGTTGTTAATTACAGACAACCGTCATATTACCGGTACCGGTGTTGATGTGAAGGCCGGTCTTATTTTCCGTCCTATAGAGGATTCTCCTTTCAGAATAGGTTTGTCTGTGGCTTCTCCTACTTATTATTCACTTACTTCAAGCAATAATACAAATATGTATCTGAATGACCAAAATGATGGGAATGTATACGGATCTTATGATTATGAGTTCTATACTCCGTGGAAATTTGGTGTCAGTCTAGGTCATACAATATCTGACTATCTTGCTTTTGGAGCAGCTTATGAATATGCAGATTATACATCATGTGATGCACGTATTGATAATGGTACAAATTATGACGGTACCAGAGACAGCTACAGTGATGATCTTATGAATGATCATATTGGACTTACAATGAAGGGTGTATCCACATTCAAAGTTGGTATTGAGGCTAAAGTTGATCCTTCTGTTGCTGTTAGATTTGGATACAATTATGTATCACCAATGTATGAGAGCAATGGTTACAGAGACTTGAGCCTCAGTTCTCCATCGACCTATAATGCGTCTACGACTGATTATGTCAACTGGAAGGCAATCAACCGTATTACATGTGGTTTAGGCTTTAAATTTGATAAGATGAATCTTGACTTAGCTTATCAATATAGTGCTCAGGATGGTGATTTCTATCCTTTCCATATTGATCCAGTAAAAGGTGTGTCTGACCAGGTTTCCTTTACGAAGGTTAGCGACAAACGTAATCAGGTTCTAGTAACAGTTGGTTACAAGTTCTAGAAACTTTCGATAATATTGGAAGAGGGCTGGACATCTAAAGTGTTCAGCCCTCTTCTTTTTGTTTTATCAATTATTCTAGAGTTACGGTGATGTTCTTTTGGTCCTCAGTTTTAGAACTAGAACCGTAACGAAGTTCATATTTTCCAGGAACAATCCTTACTGTATTTGTTTTAGAATCAAACCGTTCGAATGTCTTTGGAGTTATATTAAACACTACTGTCTTTGATTCTCCGGCCTTTATTTCAGTTCTTTCAAAATCACGTAAGGTTATGATTGGACTATCTTTATCGTCAAGACTCCGAACATATAATTGAGCAATATAAGTGCCATCCTTCTTTCCTGTATTTGTTACGTTAAGGTTTAGTTTGGCATTTTTCCCTATCTTTCCTATTATATTTAATTTGCTTATAGAAAATGTGGTATAGCTTAGGCCATACCCGAATGGAAATAGTGGTTTCCCTTTAAAATAACGGTATGTTCGTCCTTTCATATTGTAATCTTCGAACGATGGAAGTTGTGTTGTATCCTTATAAAATGTTATAGGCAATTTGCCCTGAGGATTATAATCTCCAAAGAGGACCTCCGCCACCGCCGTACCACCTTGTTCTCCGGGATACCAAGCTTGTAGAATTGCATCACAATTTTTTGTTTCCGGGCCAAGGGCAACAGCACTGCCACTACAATTGACAAATATGACTTTTTTGCCTATACGATGAAGAGCAGCTATAATATCGCGTTGAGCCTTTGGAAGTTGTATATCTGTTCTGTCACCATCTTTAAAACCCGGGATATTGACATGCATCTCTTCACCTTCAAGTTGAGGTGACAGACCACCAACAAATATTACGACGTCTGCATCTTTTGCAAGGTATGCAGTTTCTTCTGCTGATTGATTCTTTGTGTGAACAAGATCAAATTTGAGAGTGGCATCACCTTCTGTTTGTTTGTAGTCGATTTCTATATCATATTTCTTCCCTGTTTCAACTTTCATGTCCGATTCTTTAGTCGTAAGACGGTTTCCCCATGATTTGATAATTGTGTCATTGTTGACGATGACGATATATCCATCATCGCCACTGATGTTAAATGAAACATTCTCATTATTCGTCGGAATGAATGTACCTTTATATTTGGCTGTGAAGTTATACAGAGAGACTCCGGCGGCAAAAACTGTATTTCCTCCAATGTCGAAGTTGAAAGGTTCTGAAACTTGTTGTGTTGTTGCCGGTTCACCTTCCATTTTAAGATTGTTCCAATATGTTGCTGTAAATCCTTTTTCCCCGTTAGCCGATATAATCTCGTTGAAACGAGTTTCTGTAGCGGTGTTAAAACAGTGTTCGCAGCCCTTTGCATACATGACATTATTTGCTTTGGTTTTTATTCCATCGAGAATCGTTACTGTGCTTGTTGGTGTTCCATTGTAGTTTCCCCATTGCATGGTAGCGTTATTGGCATTCGGACCCATTACCATAATTTTAAGACCATTTTTTGAGAGAGGTAGTATGTTGTTTTTGTTCATCAGTAAGGTCATAGATTCGCGTGCCATCTGTAATGCCAAATCTTTATGGGCCTGGCATGCAATAACACTTTCGGGTATTGTTGTCCATTCAACAAGGGAGTCTGGATCGAAGTCTCCTAACTCAAAACGTGCGGCAAGTAGTCGTTTCACACTCACATCTATCTGAGATTCACTTATATTTCCGTCTTTTACCGCCTCAGGTAATGATTTGTAGTTATTGCCGCATTCGACATCGGTACCACTGACAACAGCTTTTGCAGAGGAACTCTTTGCATCCGGTTCTGTTTCGTGATCTCCCTTTCTCCAGAAGTCGCTAATGGCACCACAGTCGCTGACGACAATACCTTTAAATCCCCATTCTTCTCGTAGAATCTGACTTAGTAGCCGGTTACTTCCGCAGCAAGGATCTCCTTCATAGCGGTTGTATGCACACATCACCTCTTTGACGTCTCCGTCTTTGACTAATGATTTGAATGCCGGCAGATATGTTTCCCATAAGTCACGAGGAGATATGTTTTCTGCATTAAATCTGTGACGGCTCCATTCAGGACCGCTATGTACTGCAAAGTGTTTTGCGCATGCATACAATTTGGAATATTTTGTTTTATTGTCTCCTTGCAGGCCTCTTACAACAGCCAATCCCATTCGAGTTGTTAGATATGGGTCTTCACCGTAAGTCTCTTGACCGCGTCCCCATCGTGGGTCACGGAAAATATTGATGTTAGGGGTCCAAAAAGAAAGCCCCTGATATCTTAGAAGTTTTCCTTTTTTGCGCTGTGCAGTATTTTTGGCCCTTGCCTCATCACTGGTAGCCTCGTAAATTTGATACAGGAGTTTGTCGTCGAATGATGCTGCCATCCCGATTGTTTGAGGGAAAACAGTAGCATAACCGTTTCTTGCTACTCCGTGGAGGGCTTCGCTCCACCATTGAAACTGGGGTATCCCCAATCTTGGTATTGCAGGCGAGCTATCCATCATCAGAAGTGATTTTTCTTCTAGTGTCAATCTTGAACATAAGTCAGCCGCCCTTTCTTGTGGCGACATGTTTGGATTTTTGTATGGTTCATTTTGTGCCGATGTTAATATCGGGATTGTCATTAAGAAAATTGCTGTAATTAGTGTTTTGTTCATAATAGACGTTTTGATTTGCAAAGATAATTAAAGTTTTGCTTTTTCCAATTTGTTATCATGAAAATTATATTGGAATAAAAAAATACGTCCCCAAAATATTGTAATACTTTGAGGATATATTTTAGATTTCTAGTATGGTTTCAGCAGATTTTATTTATGATGTTTGTTATTTTACTTCCCATTCAAATACACCTGTAGAAGAATCTTCAGGTTGCTGTATCTCCAATTTAAGCGAACCTGTCGTTACCGGGTCAAAATTCACAGTACATGCTGAACCCTTAATGACAGGGTATGAAGAAACTCCAGTGACGGGTACCCATTTTCCACTGTTATCTTTGTACTGGATATTCCATGATTTTGGAATTCGACAACCGCCCCATGGACCATCGTCAAACCAGTATACTGTGCAACTCTGTACTTTTGTATCAGACTTGAATGTGTAACTTAACCATTCTGTAGTATTCTTCTTGGGCCACCAATGTATATATGGAATGCTGCGGTCATTTCCGTCTTTAGGGATCAATCGGTCATTGACGGCATTTATAGAGGGAGAGTTTATGCTGGCCTCAACTTTACTTTCAGATGCAAGGGTAGGAGCTTTCGCAGCTTTCGTTGCACTCAAATCCTGAGCCATCCATACATCCATATTGCCACTGCCACGGTGTGCCCATGCGTAATATGGTATAAGGGTCAGGCTTACATCTTTTGTAAGCAACTTGCCATCCTCATTGAACTGCAAGGTTTGTGCGTCTGTTTTGATTTCATTTATACCATATAACATATCAGGTTTATTGATTACTTTAAATTCAGGACTTTGGTTTATCAGGACGCCTAGCACATTGAAATCATTATCTGGCCACTCTGCACAATAGACTAAGGGACCACGTTCAACAGCAACACGTCCGCGATCTGCTTCAACATTGTTATTTGCTCTAACCGTGCGTGGCTCCATATCAAAATGTATACTTATTTTATCCCCTTTTTTCCATTTGTCGGCAATACTGAAGTATCCGTCTTTCATATAGCTCTTTACAACTTTTCCGTTTACAAGAATCTTGTATCCGAGGCGCTTGTTATCACTGTATGTATAAAGGTCACTTGGAACGACGTCGCCTTTGACCCAACCAGGAATACGTATCATCATGTTAAATTTTGACACATTAGTCTTTCCGACAGATATCGTAATATCACCATCCCATGGATAATTTGTCGTCTGTGTAAGTTCTATCTTTTTCCCATTCACATTAATGGTGGAACTATTGCTCATAAACAGGTTGATGTAAACACTATTGTCTTTTACTGCATACACATATCCCGGCAGAGAAGGAATGAAACGCGCAATATTGCTAGGACAACATGCACATCCGAACCATGCTTGCCGCTGGTGCTGTCCCATGCTTTCAAGTGGGTTAGGGTAGAAGAATGTTCCTCCATCAATGCTTACTCCGCTGATCACACCATTATATAATGTGCGTTCAAGACAATCGAAATATTTCGACTGACCATGGAGAAGGAAAAGGCGATAGTTGAGATATACCTGTGCAATAGCCGCACAAGTTTCGCAGTAGGCACTCATGTTAGGCAATTCATAGTTGTCGCCAAAGGCTTCACCACTTGCTGTGGCTCCAACACCTCCTGTTATATAATATTTTTTACTTACAATATTATCCCATATATTGTCTATAGCCTTAATATATGAGGTGTCCCCGGTGAGCGCAGCCACATCTGCCATTGCCGAGTACATATATCCAGCACGTACTGCATGTCCTACAGCTTCTTTCTGCTCTATAACAGGGATATGACTTTGGGAATACACGTCTTTTATTTCAGTCTTTCCTCTGTAATCAAGGAAAAATTTTGCTTCGTCCAAATATTTCTTATCTCCTGTCACTAGATATAATTTAGCTAAAGCCTCTTCTGCTATCTGGTGGCCAGGAACGACACAAGCCTGTCCTTTATTGGGACCTACTTCGCGGCATACGCAATCAGCATACTTGATGGCTATATCCAGAAATTTACGGCTACCTGTTGCCTGATAGTGGGCAACAGCACCGTCAATCATGTGACCTAGGTCATAAAGTTCATGACTAAGAACTTCTTCTTTCTCCCAACGTTTGCTACCTGACCATTCATGTGGATGAAGCGGGTTCATTGTTCGAGAGGTATAAAGGTAGCCATCAGGTTCCTGTGCAGCAGCAACAATATTCAAGACACTGTCTATGTAGTTTTTCAATGCAGGGTCTGGATATGTCTGAAGTGAATAACTTGCACCTTCAATCGTTTTATAAACATCGGTATCGTCGAATGAATAACCACCAACTTTATATTTTGTACTCGGGTGGGCGGCTTTATAGAAGTTGTCATACCTTCCCGTCTCCTCACATTTCTTAAATGCTAAGGGTATAGTTACATAATGGCTCGCCTTCAGGCGTTGTCCCCAGAATGTTCCAGGAGCAACCTTAACAGCAGTGAAAGGCACTTGTGAAATAGGGTACCCCCCATTCTTTACATTTTCTTTTGCTTCCATGCTACTTATAGTAAAAATACTAAGTAGCAGTAATGATAGAAGTCTTTTCATCTTTAATTATGGGTTATTAGTTAATAATGTCTTGCAAATATAAAAAAAATAAGATGTAAACCATTGTGTTTTTCTTATTTTGTACCAAGTTTGTACGAAAATGCAAACATTTGATAATTTGTTGCATACTTGTTATTGTTATTTATTTAAAATGATGTCTTGTTTTATCCTGAAGTTAGGTCGTCTTCTTAAGCGTATATTATCATAAAAAATATTTTGAGAAAAATACAATAAAATTGTTTGTTGTATAAAAAATAATATGTATCTTTGCCGCAGAGATATTAAATATAACGAATATGGTAAAAAAAATACTTTTAATAAGCTTGGTCTCAGCCTTATTTCTCTGTGTTCCTATAAATAGTAGAGCTCAGAGTTTAAAAGCTGATATTGAGGACGTTCAGTCGTCTGTTACAATATCCGTTAATGAATCAACACTGCATATAACAGGTGCTGCGGGGTTGACTTTACAAATCTTTAATATAACAGGTGTTAGTATTAGTCAAATAAAGATTGACAGTGCTGATAAACATATTGAATTAAATCTTCAAAAAGGTTGTTACATTCTCAAAATAGGCAAGTTGGTACGCAAAATATCTATCAAATAAGATATTGTACTATTTTTATTTTATTGTCATCCGCACTGATTCCTTTTTTGCTTGTTAGCTGTAAAAATGAAAAGGCTAATCCTAATATAAATTTGACATTGGATAAGTTTTCCGATTGGAAGGCAGACAGTCTAGATTTAAATTCTCATAAGATAAGAGACTATATCTATTCAATCTGTGAAACAGACAAAGATTCTACAGAGATGGATTTCCGTACAAGAAGTTATTATCTCAATAGAGGAAAGTTGTTGTGGATTGATCGTCAAGGAGTGGATGCACGTGCTGACTCTTTGTTGGCTGTCCTTAACAAAGTTGGTGAAATAGGTTTTACGAGAAGATCGTTTTATACAAGACAAATAAAGTCGGATCTTGATATTGTTCGTAATCTTGATTTTCGTGATAATATGAATAATATCAATCTGGTTATGGCAAGATTGGAATATTACCTTACAAAGGCTTATTTTCGTTATGCTCGCGGTCAAAATTATGGTTTTGTCAACCCTGATTATATATTTAACCGGCAGGATCCTCTTAATTTGGATACCTTGGGTAATCCGATAAGTTACAGAAGATTGTTTGATGTTGGGATGAAACATTCAAGTAAAAAATTCTATGAAACAGCAATGAGAAAGGTAGCGCATGACAGTATTTGTGAATTCTTGAATGAGATACAGCCTAGGGATAGCCTATATCAAAGGTTTGTCTCTATGCTTAAAAATAATAATCTCAGCCGTGAAGAACGATGGAGAATTCTTTGCAACATGGAGAGGCGTAGATGGAGAGTAAAGCAACATCCTGAGGGAAAGTATGTGCTAGTTAACATACCTTCATTCAAGCTACGTGCAGTCGATCATGATCATATTATAGAAATGAACATAGGATGTGGTAAGAATGATACCAAAACACCGCTGTTAACAAGCTCGATCATGAGAATGGACTTGAATCCAAAATGGAATGTTCCTATGAGCATAATAAAAAATGAAATAGCCAGAAATCATGCTGGAGATGTAAGATACTTCGAACGTAATAAAATGTATATTATATATAAGAAGACCCGGGAAAGACTTAATCCTGCCAAGGTGACTGCTTCAATGCTTATGAGTGGGGACTTACGGGTAATACAAGAAGGTGGTGAAGGGAACTCTCTTGGACGGATTATCTTCAGATTCCCAAATAACTTCTCCGTTTTCTTACATGACACGTCAAATCGAGATTTCTTTGAAAACTCAAACCGTGGCGTTTCTCATGGGTGCGTCCGAGTGGAACGTCCTCTTGATTTAGCTGTGTTCTTACTTGAAAATAAGGATTCGTTGTTAGTTGACAAGTTGAGATTATCTATGGATGTTCCTCCTCATACGGACGAAGGTTTTCATATTCTTAATTCTGGGAATAAACGTCAAATAGGTTCTTTAAATGTAAAGCCAAATGTACCTGTTTTTATCACCTATTATACAATGTATCCTGATCAGAATGGCAATATTATTAATTATCCTGATGTTTATGGTTATGATAAAATATTAGTGAGTAGCATTAAACCTTTTTTGAAATAAATAGTCAAAAGTAAGTGATTGCCGTAGATGAAAAGCATCTTATCAAACAATTAGCCGATTCAGTTACGCAGAGGAGTGCTTTCGGTCTTGTTGTTAAACAATATAGCGAATTGCTGTATTGGCAAATAAGACGTATTGTACTTAATCACGAGGATACAAATGATGTACTACAAAATACATTTATTAAAGCATGGAATAATTTAGATACCTTTCGTAATGATTCTAAACTTTCGACCTGGCTTTACAGAATTGCAATTAATGAAAGTCTTGATTTCGTTAGGAAACAAAAAAATGAGATTTCGATAGAAAGAGATACTGATGCAACCATGTCTATTTCTGATATCCTTATGGCTGATGAATATTTTGATGGAAATGAAATACAGGCACAATTAATGCAGGCCGTAAGTAAGTTGCCTGAGGCGCAGCGAACAGTTTTCAATATGAGATATTTTGACGGAATGAAATATAGTGAAATCAGTAAGGTTCTTTCTACCTCTGAAGGAGCATTAAAAGCCTCCTTTCACATCGCAGTGCAAAAAATATCTAAATTTTTTCAATCTATAGATTAAACTATTTGTTTTACTATACGTCTAACAATAAAAGAGGAATATTTTACGATTATGAAAGAAGAAGAAATTATCAAAAAGAGATGTGGAACCGGCAACGTTTTCCGCGTACCAGATGGGTATTTCGACGACTTTGCATCCAATCTGATGGAGAAGTTGCCTGAAAGGGAGAATCGTACTATTCAGTTAAGCAATCACTACGGCGTTGCACATATTTTAAAACCAATATTATATGCTGCGGCATGCCTGTGTCTTGCTATTTTCTGTACAGTTCTTTATTTTAATAAAAATGTCAGCACCAATCAATCACAGAATAGTTCGGCTAGTGTTTCTGTTCAGGGTTCAAGTGAGAGTTCAAGAGATGAATTGATTGACCGGACTGCTGATTATGCTATGATGGATAATCATGATATTTATGCATGCGTTTCATCTGATCAAGATTAATTTTCAATATAATAAATTTATGTATAACACTAGAGCAAATATAAAATTATTGGCATTTGTCGTTTCGATTATATTTTCATTATCATTGAATGCCCAAGGTCAGTTTGATCCAGAAAAATTCAAAGCTGATCAAGAGCAGTTTATTGTTCAGGAGGCGTGTCTTACCCCGCAAGAGGCTGCGATATTCTTTCCTTTATATGATGAAATGAAAAAAAAGCAAAGGGCTGTTTTTGATAGAATGAGAAATATTGGATTTGTAAAACCTGCAACAGAGCCCGGATGTTACTTAGCTATTCAGGAGCACGACAAGATGGATATCGCTTCTAAAAAGATAGAACAAACTTATCACAATAAGTTCTTAAAGATTCTGCCTGCAAGCAAAGTATACGATATTATTCAAGCGGAAGATAAGTTTCATCGAATGGTGTTGAAGAGATTTGCAAAGCGGAAATAATAATTAAACGGTTTAGTAATACTAGTACGAGCGATTGCCATGCGGCAGTCGCTTTTTTAGTATGCTCGGCATGCACATCAGCTAACGGGTGCAAGTCCCGAAGCTGCCCTAGTAGTGGGAAAGCTCCAGCCCAAGGCAAGGGTGTCCATCGCGAGTTGGAATCTGAAAGAAGCCGGCGGCAAACATCTGCTCTGACGAACAGAAACTTCATATAAGGCCTATGTCTGTGGGTTAGGTTGCTAAACAAACTAAAGCCCGATAGCTACTCGGAACGGATGGGGTAAATGAAGCGGAGATAAGATGGAAAGTTGGTGTGTTTATCCGAGGAGGTCTCATGGACGCAAGGCGAAGATGAATAAAATTCGATGAACCTTAGCGGAGTAAAGCTAGCCGTGAGAAGTCAGCCGAGGTCATAGTACCTAAGTCACGAGTGGCTATGGGGAAGGACTGAATCGTGCAGTGCAACAGTAAATGACTGCTACCTTGAGAATGTAAAAGTCAGATGTCCATATGGAGCTCTTCATCCACTACGATAGGACGGAATCCAACAATAGGGTGAAAGTGACGTGTTTGATGGGATGGCTGAAAACAACTTGCCACACACCGTGAGGTGAGAAAGCACGAAACCGCCGTATGCCGAACGGCATGTACGGTGGTGTGGGAGGTCGGGAAACGATAGTAGGAGGAAAACTTCTGCATCGTTTTCCTCCTACCCGATTTTGTTTGTAGAATCAAGTATCGGTGAATTCTGTGAAGATTCTAGTCTTGGTGTGATTCATAAAAAAAACCGTATCAATTTCTTGATACGGTTTTATCATTCATGTAAAAGAGGATTATTCACCCTTTTCCATTTTAGCTTTTAGTTCTGCCAAAGCATCAATGTCACCGAGAGTAGTGCTGGCTGCTTGGTTCTGAATCTGTGGAGTATTATCTTCCTTCTTTGTGTGGTGTTTAGCTGCAGAAGCTTTCTTTTCTTCACTGCGCTGAACATCTTCATAGATACGACTATGAGAAAGGATAATGCGTTTAGAATCTTTGTTGAACTCTATAACTTTGAACTGCAGAGTTTCGTTGAGCTGTGCCTGTGTTCCATCTTCCTTAACTAAATGTTTTGGAGTAGCAAAACCTTCACCACCTTGTTCCAATGAGATTACTGCACCCTTGTCAAGTAATTCTGTGATTGTACCTTCATGGATTGAACCAACATTGAAAATCGTCTCGAATACATCCCAAGGATTCTCTTCTAACTGTTTGTGGCCAAGGCTAAGACGACGGTTCTCTTTGTCTATTTCGAGAACAACAACGTCAATGTCTGCGCCAACCTGTGTGAACTCAGACGGATGCTTGATCTTCTTTGTCCAGCTAAGGTCGCTGATGTGGATAAGTCCGTCAACACCCTCTTCGAGTTCAACAAATACACCAAAGTTGGTGAAATTGCGAACTTTTGCGGTGTGTTTGCTTGCGATAGGATATTTAATTTCGATAGCATCCCATGGATCTTCTTTGAGCTGTTTGATACCGAGAGACATCTTGCGCTCTTCGCGGTCGAGTGTGAGGATAACTGCCTCAACTTCGTCACCAACCTTCATGAAGTCTTGAGCACTGCGTAAATGCTGGCTCCAGCTCATCTCTGAAACGTGGATAAGTCCTTCTACACCTGCAGCAATCTCAACGAATGCACCATAATCAGCCATAACGACAACTTTACCATTAACATGGTCACCAACCTTGAGGTTCGCATCAAGAGCATCCCATGGATGAGGAGTAAGCTGTTTCAGACCTAGAGCGATACGTTTCTTTTCATCATCGAAATCGATAATAACAACATTTATCTTTTGGTCAAGTTCAACAACCTCGTGTGGATCGCTTACGCGGCCCCAACTAAGGTCTGTGATGTGGATAAGTCCGTCAACACCGCCAAGGTCAACGAATACACCGTAAGATGTGATGTTCTTAACAGTTCCTTCGAGTACCTGACCTTTTTCGAGCTTGCCAATAATTTCTTTCTTCTGTGCTTCCATCTCAGCTTCAATAAGAGCTTTGTGAGAAACAACAACATTCTTGAATTCCTGATTGATTTTTACGACCTTGAATTCCATTGTCTTTCCTACGAATACATCGTAGTCACGGATTGGATGAACGTCGATCTGACTTCCCGGGAGAAAAGCTTCGATTCCGAATACGTCAACAATCATACCGCCTTTAGTACGGCATTTGATGAAGCCCTGAACAATTTCCTGGCTTTCGAGAGCCTGATTGACACGCTCCCAGCTCTTGCTCATACGTGCTTTCTTGTGAGAAAGGAGTAACTGACCTTTCTTGTCTTCCTGATTTTCAACATATACTTCTACGGTATCGCCTACTTTCAGGTCTGGATTGTAGCGAAACTCGCTGATAGGAATGATACCGTCTGATTTGTAGCCAATGTTAACTACAACTTCACGCTTGTTCATCGCGATTACAGTACCGTCCACCACTTGGTGTTCGCTTACTTTGTTTAAAGTCTCGTCGTAAGCCTTTTCGAGCTCTTCTTTTGAGACTGTTTCATTTGTACTACCGTTTTCAAATGACTCCCAGTCGAAGTCTTCTACAGGCACTACGTTTTTTAAATCTGACATAAAAAATAAAAATTTTAATTAATAAAGTTAGACTTTATGTTGTTTGTGAAAAATCGGGTGCAAAGGTACAAAAAAGTTTTGAATTTCATGCACTTTTATGATAAAATAATGTGTTTCAGATTGTTGTTTTCTGGTTGATAGCAACGAATCAACTCTTTTTTTATGACAGTATTTATTTAATAACCTTTTCGTCGCTAATTTCTTTATCATAAATCTTATTAAAAAGTTGACGTAGCAGAGTTTGGTTACTGATAATGTTTCTCAATTCGTTGAGTTTTTTTTCATTCGGAGAACCTATAATCCATAATTTTAAGTATCCTCCTGCTGCATATTTCTCTTCTAGATGATAGCAAAATCTATTATAATGTTCGTCTTTTGTCTTATTGGTATATGCGTTTAGCCCAAATTGAACAGCTCGTGTTAAAACTATCATTGGTTCTAATTCACGGTCAGCCTCAGCTACTATTTTGCCATAAATACTTCTAGGTGCATGTGATGCTGTAGCGCGGTGGTCTTCAACAGCTTCCTTCATGACAAAAATTTGCGATGGTGTGAACCATTTTTTTAATTTGACATCGGCTGACAATATCTTTCCACTGTTGATATGATGTATGGCACGCGGTCCGGAAAGTCCCAAATCATGATAAGCAGCTACTGTATACACCATGTCTATGTCGGCACCACAAGAATTAGCCAGAATAAGTGAGTCTTTTATTACATGCATTACATGTGGTAATTTGTGAGCCTTGTCAAACAGAGTGTATTGTGGGAGAATTTTTGTTTCGATATATTCTACTAAATCGAGGCTTGGATTAACTTTCATAGATTAATTTGTTTTAAAACCTTGCAAATATACCTTTTTTTTTCTAATTTTGCAAACATTATGACTATTAGTTCAATTAAAAAAAATTCGCTAAGGGCGTGGCTTTTGGCTTCACGTCCTAAAACTCTTACCGGAGCTTCTGTGCCAGTTGCCATCGGTATAGTGCTAGCGTATGTTGGGAATCCTTATTTTTTTAAAATAATTCCTGCCGTTTTATGCTTCCTTTTTGCCTTAATTATGCAGATTGATGCTAATTTTATAAATGACTTTTTTGATTATGCAAAAGGTGTTGATAATGAAAAACGTCTAGGCCCTAAGAGAGCTTGTGCAGAAGGATGGGTATCGGCATCCTCAATGAAACGTGCAATTGCTTTTACAACAGTTTTTGCATGTGCAGTCGGACTACCACTTATTCTTTGGGGTGGTCCGGAACTTGTCATAATAGGGGTATTATGTGTATTGTTCTGTTTCCTTTATACCACACATCTCTCTTATATGGGATTAGGTGACTTGCTCGTAGTTGTGTTTTTTGGTATAGTGCCAGTTTGTGTTACTTACTATATTCAACTTCATACATGTACTTGGCCTGTATTTGTATCTTCGGTAGCATGTGGCCTTATTATTGACACGTTGATGGTTGTCAATAATTACAGAGACAGGGATACCGATATACTTTCTGGTAAACGCACACTCATAACAAGAATAGGTGAACGTAATTCAAGATACCTTTACTTAATGCTTGGTGTTACAGGTCTTCTGTTCGGGCTGGTTTATTGGTCTAATGATAAAGTATGGGCATTTATCTTACCGCTATTTTATCTTATCCCGCATTATTTTACTTACCGTAGAATGGTACGTATTGATAAAGGTCCTGACTTAAATGCTGTATTAAGTATGACTGCAAGAAATATTTTAATTTATGGAATATTATGCGTTATAGGTTTGTTGTTGTGATTGAGTGGTAAAATAGTTCACAAGTTGATAAATTTGTGTTTTTCATCATTATTCCAAGAGTATTGCCCATTCTCTTCGAATTAAAATAATTATTTTTGTGTCAAAATTTAATCTGATGGAAAAATATCTTTTATTATTATTCAGTTGGTTGGTATCTATGTCAGCAAATGCTCAGGATGTCAATATTTACACGGACAATGGGTTCTTCCATAAATTTTCTATTGATAAAAGCGACACTCTTTGTTTTTTAGACTCATTAATGATTTTAAAAAACAATGGAGGCGAAATTTATGTAGAGCAAAATAATATTGATTCCATAACATTCGGGACTGTAGATTTTAAGAATGCTGTCTTATATATCAATACTGAGGAAGGAAAGGAAATAACATCGCGTGACACTTTTATGACTTGTCACTTCAAAATGAATGGAGGGACACTTTTTAAAAGTTTTGAGTGTAATGGAAAAATACGTGGTAGGGGAAATTCTACATGGTTGTGGATAGATGGACTTATTTATGGCCGTCGTCCCTATCGCCTTAAATTAAACAATAAAACTGAAGTACTGGGAATGAAGAATAATAAGGATTGGGTATTATTATCTAATTGGCGTGACGGTAGTTTTATGATGAATGCATTTGCAAATGAACTCGGTAGATATCTTGGCTTTCCATTTTCTTGCCATAATCGTTTTTGCGAGGTTTATATCAATAATGAATACAATGGCTTATATCAGCTCTGTGAACAAATAGAGAAAGATGATGATAGGGTAGATGTTGGTGATGGAGGGGCAATCATTTCTCTTGATGTCGATGATGGTCCTGAATATTCTCCAAATAATGGGGATAACTTCTGGAGTTCAATCTATAATTTACCGGTTGCAGTAAAATATCCCAAGGATGAGGATCTTACAACAACTAGGATGGAGGCTATTAAACAAGATTTTAATGACTTAGAATCCTTGGTTAATAAACATTTTTATGAAGATGTAGCAAAGCGACTGGATATAAAAAGTCTTATAGATTTTCTTATTGTTCAGGAACTGACATGTAATGTTGAACTTGATGCTCCGAGAAGTATGTATATGTATCGGGATTCATTTAATGTTTGGCATTTTGGGCCGTTATGGGATTTTGATGCCGGTTTTGATTTTGATTGGGGCGACATGTATACAGGGCACACCTATTATGCTTCACAAAAACTTCTTTATGGTGCCGATCCTGCTAATAATCCCAATTATAGTTGGGGGACACGTTTCTTTTTAAGAATGTTTAAAAATAAACAGTTTGTGACAGAATATAAAAACCGATGGAATGAGGTTAAAGAAAATATTATTAGTTCAATCTTTACTCGATTGGATAATTATAAAGTTCAGATATTTAGTGCTCAAGCTCGTAACTTGTTGAGATGGCCGATATATTGGAGGGACGGTGTTACCAAGATTAATTACGACTCAGAATATAGTAGATTGAAGAAATGGCTAACTACTAGAATAACGGTGATGACAAACGCCATCAACAGTTATCCTGCGGGATATTAGTCTCTCTATTATTTTGTATAGAAATTAATCAATTTCGTTAATGCAAGCTTGCATACGGGGCAGAATTCAGGAACCTCGTTTGTTTTCATACGACAATCTTGAACGCCCCTATATACACCTTTGGATTGATAACCAGCACCTTCGAAGACACCTACTTTTGTGAGAATCGTTTTCATGTCTTTGCTTTCTGGTGTTGGGATAAGTGTACCTTTAGCGATGAGATTCTCCCATTTTCCATGGAAATTATGTAGGGTAGTAAGATTTTGTTCCCATGGCTCGGTGTCGCTAGGATACATACTTGTGTTTTCGTCACCGTAGCTGTATTCATCCCCTAATCCACCGAAACTATGTCCAAATTCATGAACGACTACAGGTTTGAATTTCGAATTATGTGTGTCTGCTAATGTGTATGAATTGTATATGCCGCCACCTCCGTACGTTGTGGAATTAACTAAGATTACAATATGTTCATAAGGCGTTCCTGCTAGTTTGTCGTTTAAATTTTTCAAATGAAGGGTGGTATTGTAGCGTTCAGAGTAAAAGGTATCGAAGTGAGCTCCAAATGCAGTGTTTTTCCATATACCTTTTCCCGGTTCACTGACACCACTTTCCATTGATGGCGATTCAACTGCAATGATATTAAATCTATTGCGCAGTGACTTAAATGGTTCATGTGCGAAGAGTGCGTCCATTGCTATTTTTGCATCTGATAGAAATGTTGACATTTCTTCTTCTTTGTAGCCTTCAGCTACATAAGCAATGTGTATACAACGAATGGTATCTGCAGCTTGTTGTAATGTGACATACGGTGTGACATTTCTTTCTCCGATATGTCTAATTAAGATATCTTTTGGGTTTACTGTATGAGACATTGTCGCCATCACTTTTTGATGGTAATCCATCAAGTCAACAGTGACTATCACAGGACGTTTGGGGAAAGGCACAAGAAAAACATTTTCAAAAGACTTTTGTGTCCTTTTTGATTCTTCAGTACTCAACCATTCCTGAAAAAGTGTAGAAAAAGAATTCTTATATATAATCATGCCGCTTTCTTTATCTCTAACCGTTATCTGTCCATTTCCCTCCAACGGTAGTTGACCTAGTCTTTTACGTTTACCATACCATCGTGGCACGACGTTAAGCTCGTCTAAAAAAATATATTGTTTAGAAGTGTCGCCAGAGAAACTATAGTCAATACGTAGAGTCTTGTCGACGAAATAATTATCAAATTCTTGTGCAAAAAGATTGCTTTTACTCCCAAAAAGAACTACCATCAACACAATGGCTATAGTGTATAATCTAAGTTTCATAATTATTGATATTAGTATGGATCGTTTTTAAGCAACTCCTTAATATAGCTACGGTCCCAGTCTTTGTGATGAAATCTAGTTTCACCAATAAGGAGTATGTCTATATCCATAGTCACTATACCCTTAGAACGTTCCGCTTTAATACTGCCGCATTCTCTTTCTATATGTTTAATGGCTCTTTCTATTTGTGCTGTACCATGTGATGTGTATCCGAATCCTAATTCGTTAAGGAATTTGTTATCTGATGTAGGACCAATAGGTTCTGTCCATCTGGATTCGGTAAAAACAATTGATGGGAGCATTTTTTTTAATAAATGTTCCGCAAGAAATATATTCATCTCATGATTTATATTTGTTCCTAGTGCCAATATAAATTTTTTATTCTCGGTCATTAGTCTATTTTTCAATGCAAAGGTAAATATTTATTTTGATAGGTTGCATCTTTTTATAGAAGTTTTTTAAATCAGTGTAGAATAAAATTCTTATATTTGCACAATAATTATATAAATGGAAAAAAATATTATTCTTTCTAAGTTAAAAATCGCCAGTCTTAATGCAATGCAGGAAGCGGCGTGTGATACAATTCTCTCCACCAATGAAGATGTCGTGCTACTTTCAGCTACTGGTTCTGGAAAAACTCTAGCTTATCTTATTCCACTCATTCAGATAATCGATTCTGAAAATGATCATGTACAAGTTGTTGTTCTTGTGCCAGGGCGAGAACTTGCTCTTCAGTCAAATACTGTATTTAGTGATATGCATAGCGGTTTACGATCTTGTTGCTGTTACGGAGGCAGGCCGGCGATGGATGAACACCGTATGATCAAAGAATTGAAACCACAAGTGGTTTTTGCTACTTCTGGTAGAATGAACGATCATCTCAACAAAGGAAATATAGACTCTATGGATATCAAAATTCTTGTTATAGATGAATTTGATAAATGCCTGGAGATGGGGTTCCGTGAAGAGATGAGTAAAGTTGTTGGTAATTTGTATAATTTGGAACGTCGAATATTACTTTCTGCTACTGATACTGATGATATTCCCCACTTTGTCAGATTAGGGAAGAATACAAGGCTTGATTTCCTTAACGACGAAGAACAAATACCTGATCGTGTCAGCTTGTTCTCTGTAAAAAGTCCGGAAAAAGATAAACTTGAAACCCTCAATTCTTTACTCTGTTCTTTTCAGGATCAAAGCAGTATCGTTTTTCTGAATTTCCGTGATGGGGTTGAGCGGACTAATGATTATCTTGTAAAACACGGTTTTTTTACAAGTGCTTTTCATGGAGGTCTGGAACAGCCAGAACGTGAGAGCGCATTGTATAAATTTAGTAACGGAAGTGCAAATATTTTTGTAAGTACAGACTTGGCCTCACGTGGTCTTGATATACCGGATATTAATAATATTGTACATTATCATTTGCCGCTCAATGAAGACGGATATATTCATCGTGTGGGCCGTACTGCAAGATGGGAGGCTAGTGGTAAAACGTTTTTTGTCCTTTCTCCAGAAGAGAAAATTCCTGAATATATTAAAGGTGAACCTCAAGAATATGTACTTCCAGCTGAACGCTTACGTCCTGCTCAACCACGTATGGCTACTATATACATAGGTAAAGGGAAAAATGATAAGATAAGTAAAATGGATATTGTAGGTTTCTTGTGTAAAAAGGGTGGTCTCAACAAGAATGAAATTGGTAGAATCGATGTTAAAGACAGATATGCTTATGCTGCAGTGGCAAGAACTAAATTAACTCAGGTGTTAAAAATGGTGAACGGCGAAAAAATAAAAGGTATTAGAACAATTATCGAAAATGTCAAATAGTAACTTTTTATACCGCTATATATATTTTTCTGCAATTATTTTTGCTCATTTTCAGAAAAATGTGTAATTTCGCAGCCGTAAAAATGATGCTATAAACAATAAACAATATTTTTAATTAACAATCAAATGAAGAAGTACAACTTTAATGCAGGACCTTCGATACTTCCCCGGGAAGTAATTGAGGCTACGGCAAAACAGATTTTAGACTTCAATGGTTCTGGTCTTTCTTTGATGGAGATCAGTCACCGTGCAAAAGACTTCCAGCCGGTAGTTGACGAAGCAGTAGCTTTAGTAAAAGAATTACTTAATATACCTGAGGGTTATTCTGTTATCTTCCTTGGCGGTGGTGCTAGTCTCGAGTTCTGTATGGTTCCTTACAACTTCTTGGAGAAGAAAGCTGCTTACCTTAACACTGGTGTTTGGGCTAAGAAGGCTATGAAAGAGGCAAAGAATTTTGGTGAGGTAGTTGAGGTTGCATCGTCAGCAGACACTACATATACTTATATTCCAAAGGGATGGAGTTGTCCTTCTGATGCAGATTATCTGCATATTACAACTAATAATACTATTTATGGTACAGAAATACGTGAGGATCTTGATGTTTCTGTTCCGATGATAGCAGATATGTCTTCTGATATTTTCAGCCGTTCTATTGATGTAAGCAAATATAATTGTATTTATGCTGGTGCTCAGAAAAATCTTGCTATGGCTGGTGTAACAGTCGTTATCGTTAAGGATGACGCACTTGGCAAGGTTAGCCGCACTATTCCTACTATGCTCGACTATCGTACACATATTGACAAAGGCAGTATGTTCAATACACCTCCTGTTGTTCCAATCTATTCAGCACTGGAGAACCTTCGGTGGTTGAAGAAAAATGGTGGTGTTGAAGCGATGGACAAAAGAGCGAAAGAACGTGCTGAAATCGTTTACGGAGAAATAGACCGTAACAAGCTGTTCCATGGAACCGCAAATGAGGAAGATCGCAGTATCATGAACCTTTGCTTTGTCATGAACGATGAATATAAAGATCTTGAGGCTGATTTTCTGAAGTTTGCAATTGATCATGGTATGATCGGTATTAAGGGTCATCGCTCTGTCGGAGGGTTCCGTGCTAGCTGCTATAACGCTCAGACTATAGAAGGTGTCAACGCACTTGTTAAGTGTATGAAAGACTTTGAAGCGGCACATTAATACACAAAAATATGTCTAATTGTTGAGGAGTTAAAGTAGTAAAGTGAAAATCACTGTACTTTAACTCCTTAACTGATTTTATAAAATGTAGTAATTAATTATTAATAAGATATGAAAGTTTTAGTTGCAACAGAAAAGCCTTTCGCAGCAGCTGCAGTGGAAGGTATTAAAAAAGAAATTGAAGCAGCAGGTAATGATTTAGTCCTGCTCGAAAAGTATACCGAGAAGCAGCAACTCCTCGATGCAGTAAAGGATGCTGACGCAATGATAATCCGCAGTGATAAGGCCGATACTGAAGTACTTGGTGCAGCAACAAATCTGAAGATAGTTGTTCGTGCAGGTGCTGGTTTTGACAACATTGACTTAGCTGCAGCAACAGCACACAATATCGTTGCAGAGAATACTCCGGGACAAAATTCTAATGCAGTGGCAGAACTTGTATTCGGTCTTCTTGTTTACGCAGTGCGTAATTTCTATAACGGCAAGTCTGGTACGGAATTGATGGGCAAAAAACTTGGTATTCTTGCATTTGGTAATGTTGGTCGTAATGTGGCTCGTATTGCTAATGGTTTCGGTATGGAGGTATATGCTTATGATGCCTTCGTTTCAAAAGAGGGTATCGAGAGCGCAGGTGTTAAGGCTGTTACTAGTCAAAATGAACTTTTCCAGACTTGTGACATTGTTTCTCTCCATATCCCTGCAACTGCTGAAACAAAACAAAGCATCAATTATGCTATGATAAATCAAATGAAGAAGGGTGCAATTCTTATTAATACAGCTCGTAAAGAGATTATAAATGAACTTGAATTGCTTAAGCTGATGGCAGAACGTGAGGATATCAAATATATCACAGATATTATGCCAGAAGCAAATGCAGACTTTGCAAAATTCGAAGGGCGTTACTTCAGTACTCCTAAAAAGATGGGTGCTCAGACAGCTGAAGCTAACATAAATGCTGGAATCGCTGCTGCTAAGCAGATCAACGCCTTTTTCAAAGATGGTTGCACCAAGTATCAGGTAAACAAATAAAGATGGCAACAATAAAACCATTTCGTGGCGTACGTCCTCCTAAGGAGTTTGTTGAGCAAGTAGAGAGCCGTCCGTATGACGTACTTAATTCTGAAGAGGCTCGTGAGGAGGCTGGCGATAACGAGAAATCTCTTTATCATATCATCAAACCCGAGATAGATTTTGAAGTGGGTGCCAGTGAATATGATCCTCGTGTTTATGAACAGGCGTCCAAGAACTTTAAAAAGTTTCAAGATAAAGGTTGGCTGAAACAGGATGTTAACGAACAATACTATATTTACGCTCAGACAATGAACGGAAAAACTCAGTATGGTCTTGTTGTCGGTGCCTATGTTAACGACTATATGACTGGCATTATCAAGAAACATGAACTTACTCGTCGTGATAAAGAGGAAGATCGTATGAAACATGTTCGTATATGCGACGCTAATATAGAACCTGTATTTTTCGCATATCCAGACAGTTCTGTTCTTGATGTTTTGATCAAAAAGTATGCCGCAACTGAACCTGTCTATGATTTTATTGCCCCGATAGACGGTTTCCGTCACCAGTTTTGGATTGTTGGTGACAGTAATGATATAAATACAATCACATCTGAGTTTGCTAAGATGCCTTCTCTTTATATTGCGGATGGACATCATCGTTCGGCCGCTGCTGCTCTAGTTGGAGCAGTAAAGGCAAAAGCAAATCCTAATCATAACGGTACTGAGGAATATAACTTTTTTATGGCTGTTTGCTTTCAGGCTTCGCAGCTTACTATATTAGATTATAATCGTGTGGTCAAAGACCTGAATGGAATGAATACTGAGCAATTTCTTAATGCGTTAAATAAAAATTTTAATGTAGAAAAGAAAAGCGAAGATATGTACAAACCAAATCGTCTTCATAATTTCTCCCTTTATCTGGAGGGTAACTGGTATAGCCTTACAGCAAAAAAAAATACATATAATAATGCTGATCCTATTGGCGTTCTTGATGTAGATATCTCGAGTAGGTTGATTCTTGATGAACTTCTTGGAATTAAGGATCTTCGTAGCGACAAACGAATAGATTTTGTAGGAGGGCTTCGTGGACTTAAGGAGTTGAAACACCGTGTTGACAACGGAGAGATGAAAATGGCTCTGGCTCTGTATCCTGTATCTATGGAGCAGATAATGGATATTGCCGACAGTGGTAAAATAATGCCTCCAAAGGCTACATGGTTTGAACCGAAGCTTCGTAGTGGATTAATTATTCATAAACTGTCATAATGCAGTCTGACGAATTCAAAACTATTTCAATATCAGGCGAAGGAACTTACTCCGTTTTTCGGAGTAAGTTCCTTGCTTTTTCCCATCATATTTCTTCTGTTGATGAGGCTATGGATATAATAGCCAATTATCGAAAGAAATATTATGACGCTCGTCATGTCTGTTATGCTTATGTCCTTGGGGTCGATCATCGTATTTCTCGAGCTAATGACGACGGAGAGCCTAGCAGTACTGCGGGGAAACCAATATTAGGACAGATTAATAGTAATGAATTAACTGATAGTCTTATAATTGTGGTTAGGTATTATGGTGGCATTAATCTAGGAACAAGCGGTCTGATTGTTGCTTATCGCATGGCAGCAGCAGAGGCAATCAATGCGTCAACGATTATAATGAAGTTGGACGAGGATACTATTACTTATAGGTTTACTTATCCAATGATGAATAGTGTTATGAGAGTAATCAAAGACATGAATCCGAGAATAGAATCTCAAAATTTCGATAATACATGTGAGATTAAACTTGCCATTAGAAAGAGTAAGGCTGAAGAACTATTGCAAAAATTGAATAAGCTTGATTTCGAATAAACGGATCTTTATTTTTTCTTGTTTATATTCTGCTTATTTTTCTTCAATCTGAACAGGTCTCCAACACCATTGAAATCTTTTTTCATAACAATACCGATACCTTGTGTGTTAAGCGACGATTTTGTAAAGTAGCGGTCATTTGTCTGATTATATCCTTTAACAGCAATATTGCCATTAGGTAAAAGTAGGTATTGTATGTCAAAATCACCAACGAAATTGGTGGTATTGGTATTTAAACTATTACGATAACCAAATTGTCCATTGATAAGCAGACGGTTGTTTAGTAGTCGACCACTTAATAATCCTTCGTATTCTGCGTTATTCCAGCCTTCATTTCCTGTACTGATATTTGCACCGAAATTCCATTTATTATTCTTGATGATATTGCTAAGCATATTATTCAACTGACCGCTAAGTGTACCTGACAAGAGGCTTTGCATTGCTAGTGTTGTCTGACTTTGCTGTGTCGTTCCGTCTGCTGTGGAGTTGTTTGCTTTTTGTTTATAAAAGCGTCCTATACCCAGAAGATAAATCACTTGCTGATTCATATCCTCTTCACTATTTATGAGACTACGAACCATCTGTTTTTCATCGGAGTTGACTGTTGGTAAGTCAATATCAAAATTTACGATAGGCTGTTTGGGTTGACCGCTGATATTCATGATACAGTTAACTCTTACATTATTGTTTGAGAATGAGTTGCCAACATTTAGGTCGGATAGGGAAACTCCGTTAACAGTGTATAGCGCCTGTAGATTTAGAGCAGCATCGTAAGGGTTACCGCCGAACACTATTGATCCTCCCTTGTTAAATTGAAAGTCCTTATGAAGGATATCTTGGATAGTTAGTTTGTAAACACCATGATCTACTTCGTAGGTGCCAAACATATTAAATGCACCTTTGTTGTAGTATGTTGCTCTTATGACACCGTCTCCGTTAAGTGATAAGTAATCGTTGGTCGTATTATCCATCATCACTTTAAGCGTAGCATCTTGTGTACATGTTATAAGAAAGTTAATATAAATATTCGAAGCTATAGATTTGTGAGACTCTACCTCCTTTTCTTCGTGTGTAACACTGTCACTATTTGTTCTTAATGAAGAAATATTCGATTTGTCATCCCATGTAATAAACTGCTGGTTTGTGATTGCATCAGGATTTGCTGCATTGTAAACGAAAGTACTGTTACTGAGTGGGGTGGCGTTTACATCTATCGTCACTTGACCACTCTTTCCGTGGATGTCTATATTACCTTTGGTTATAACGGTACCGTAAATATTGCCATCCCCAAATTCGTGGAAGTCATAACAAAGAAGTTTATCTGTTTGCACTCCTAGATCGTATGATAGGTTTGTTAGATGCTTGTGATGAATTTGTCCGTCTATATATGCCACATTATTATATTTGTCATATATAGGTGTGTGAATGAATTGTATTTCGTCAGGTATGAAAATTATACTATCATCTCGCAGTTGATATTTGGTATTCAGGCTCTTCACTGTGGTTTCCCCGTTTAAGTTGAGTTTACCAGTCAGATTAATGTCATTAAAAGGCCCGTATAGGTGAAGTTGTCCTGTTGTCCGTCCTTGTATGTTGCTCATTACACTCTTCAGAAATGAGTTAATAAATTCAATGTTGGTGTTTTGCGGTTGAATTGTCAGGTCAATGTAATTACGTGACGGAGATACGTAACCATTGATGTATGTCATACCAACAGGCGAGTCATCAGCAATAGCGGATAAGTCAATCTGTTTATCTTTATTATTCCATGTGCCGTCCACATGTAGTACTCCCATCCTTCCATCTTCGAAACGGAAATTATTGATATTCAGTTTCGTTGATGCTGAAGGGTTAGAGAACGCTGATGATATGAAGACTTTCCCAGATGCAAGTCCACTGAATTCAACTGGGTGGAAATTAACGACATCTAATATATATTCGACATTTGCATCGTGCAGATCAACAATAAGCGAGTCCTTTTTACTGTTAGATGCAACTCCATTTACAATAAGATGTTGTTGGTCGTGTTTAATTGTAAAGTTGTTAATGGAAAGGTGATTAGCATAAAAATCAATAGTTGACGGTTCCATATTCCAGGTCGTGTCGTTTATAATAATATGCGATGGAAGCACATTTATGCTTGCTGTGGCCTTATCTTCATCATTCTTATAAAATCTAGTCTCTGTTGCTATCTTTCCAGAGAACTGGTTTCTATGATGGCTATGGTTGTTCCACTCGAATATAGTAGACAAACGGTTGTTGATGGCTTTAGCATTAACTGACATATTATAAGACCTGTAGGCGTTTGTGTATTTTATTAAGCTGACATCACATCTTAATGTGTCTTCAGGATTGCCAATATATAACATTCCGCTTGCATAATGTGTTCCATTATATGTAAAATTAGGCATATTTCCGATAATACTAATTCTTCTATTCTTGTCATCGACCGACCCTTTTAAAGAAATAGGACTATTCAATGTAAGGGGTATTCCAAAGAAATAATTAATCCATTCACTGTTTGTGATTTGGGCATTAATAGCGAAATTGTTATTTCTGATGCTATTTTTAATTTTTGGCAAACCTGGCAAGGTTGGCAGTTCGCGACCAATAAAGTTGACGATGCTTTGTATGATTGTATTGTTATCATAATGTCCAACTATTTCGGCATTTGCAAAATCACTCTCCATGCTCACTTTGTGTATATTGTTTTCAATATCACCAACTATGCTAAGGAATTTCATTGTGAAAGTTTTACTGGAAGAAGCCATCTTTAAGTTGCTTATATCCAACTTTCCTACTGCGTCATTTATGTTAGTTGCTGAGATATTTGCATTTACATTTACATCTATGACAGTATTGTTCCACTTGTCTGTAATCTTAAGAGCAGAGGGACTGAAATGTTTAACCTCTGCAGTTAAGTTAAATTGGTGTTTTATATTTCTCAGATTCAAAATACCCCTCAAATCTATTGCACCATTAGGATCATTCAAACTGAGGTTACCGTCGAATATTCCAGATTCGTATAAACCGTCAATTCTTATGTTCTTATAAGAATATCTGTTATAATTGATTTCTTTGACAATACCTTTCGCGTTCAGGCTGGTAATTTTATTTTTATTCAGTTTGCCATTTACTGATATATCTGTACTCATATTGCCAAACATATTATTTCCAGTCAGCTTGCCTATATTTATATTATCA
>Ga0302285_10000097_pt1 | contig 52456 bp, 47 predicted proteins | sample III_Fen_E2_2_FD_200455 | JGI IMG/M metagenome (GOLD analysis project Ga0302285, IMG submission 200455) | Peat permafrost microbial communities from Stordalen Mire near Abisko, Sweden - III_Fen_E2_2 | ecosystem: Environmental > Terrestrial > Soil > Wetlands > Permafrost | place: Sweden: Abisko... | reverse complement strand
ACCTTGCAAAGAGGTTCTATAAGAGCCAATCTGGTTTATTGTGGTTCGAGCAGGGGTATATCAAAAAAATGTTACCTGAAGAAATTTACGTAAACAAAACAAAGTAATGAAGATTTTTATTGCAGATTTCGAAATAATGAAGTATGGCGGGATAGTTGAACACGTTGAGTCAAAAGTCAAGGCGTTCAAACATCTTGGCCACGACATCGACATTATACAAATATCCCCAACGTCCACTAAACAAAAAGCATACGACAAATCTTTGATTGAGTTAGCTGACGGTTCATTTGAGTCAAAACAAAAAATAAATTCTCAAAACGGCGGGTACGAAATAAGCGAAGCAACAGGTTATTGGAAGAATAACTACTACGGGTATTATTTGCCGCCGACTAACAAGATAGGAATATATGAACCCGATGCACTTGAACATTGGAACGAGCTTGTGAAAGATGCAGACCTTATACTTTGGAATTTCGTACCGACTAAGAGTTCAGTATGGAGTCACAAAGATACAAGTTTTTGGTGGAAGTTTTTCGACCTGCCGTCTAAGATAAAACAAGTGTTCATCGTGCATGATGCGTACTTCGATATCAGGGCATCCAATGTTTCGGCTCTTCACGAAAAGATACTTTATTTGGAATGCGCTCATATTGCGGCGTACCAATGTTGCGAAAATATAGACATGCCGAGGGTACTACTTTTGAACCCGCGTTATCTGGACGAAAACTCAAAAATGCCTGTTGTATTATTGAAAGACCGAAAAGAGGATTTCTTTGCAGCTCATATATTCAAAAGCATGAAGCGGGTTGAGGATTTATTAAGAGCGGTTCCTTATTTCAACCATAAAGAGTTTGAAGATGACCCACAATATAATGCGACAAACTATTCAGTAACTGTAGCGGGCAGCGGCATCGAACAAGCTTATATGACTTCCCCCGATAAGGTAAAGGAAAATTACATTTGCGATTTGAAGTACGACCCAGACCTTCCAAAAGAGTTGAATAAACAAATAACTGTATGGAACCGATCCGAAGACCACGGTATGAATTACATTGGTTTAGTTAGTAGCGTTGAAGTAACTCGTAGATTGCAGTGCACAAAGTTCGCAATTGACCCATCGTGGGCGCGCCATTATGCTCAATATTGCCGTACGCATATAAACGGGTTCATAATTGAAGCAATGTTGAACGGGTGCTATCCAGTATTAAGAGATTATCGAGGACTCGAAAAAGTTGAAAAGGAAATTTACGACCCGTTGTTTGAAAACATACGGGCGGTAATAATACCTTGGAATGCTACTCCTAAGGAGTTCGCTGAAGCTTTAATGAAGGCTGAAAGGGAAATTACTCAGAAGCAATATTTAGACGATACGAAGCATAATTTTGACTTGGTAATGGAATTGTTCAACGCTGTAAAAAATGCTGAAGAAACTATTCGGTTAATTAAAGGCGGCAAAAAGTTAGTCAATAAAGAATTGCGTCGGGGCGAAGATTCTGATACGGTTACGCGGGTTACTCGTGAGATTATGGAAGACTTTTTCGGGATACATTTACCAATCGAGTTCGAAACAGAATAGAATCAACTATTAATTGTCATGTGTAAAAAATAAAAAACTATTGACATGGATAAAGATAATGTTATTAATAAAGCGCATTCAATTGGCGACATTCACCCTAAAGACGGCTCGCTAGTATGGACGTTGTTGTCTTCAGGGAAAGAAGACTGGAGAAAGCAAGGCGGCAGGGGGAGTGTAACTTCTAGCTCTACTGCTAAGCCAATGAGCAATGATACTCTAAAAGAATGGGCTTCTAAAACTGATGATTCAAAATTAATAACATTTGCCGGAGCAAAGAATGCAAAAGCCGAACAACGCATCATTGCCCGCGAAGAACTTGAAAAGCGCGGGATTGATATTTCGGGAATCAGTACGGCGGGCACATTAGACGACCACACGGCTAAGCAAGCCAAAATAAGCAAAATGGTTGGAGGAGGAGCCAAACCTGCGGCTTCCACTGATGAAATAGCCGACGGAGCGGAAGTAGACTTAGATGGTCAGGAAGTTATACGCGAAGAATGGTATTTAAACAAAAACGACCCTCGTGTTCAAAAGACGTTTAACAAGCTTATCGGTAAGGCTGACCGAATACGTTACGACAAATTTGTTTACAAACAAAAAATAAAAGACCCTAACTACATTCAACCCGACGAAGTAATATTCGATTTGAATGCCAAGTATTTGGAATTTCTTGAAAACGATGGCCAAAGGTTCATGATTTCAGCGGGGGGAGCAGGTATTGGTAAAACATACGGATTTAATGGACTCGCCAAAGAACTGAACATGAAACCATTCCAAGAAGGAGACAATCCTGGAGATGGAGATTATGACATCTTTGAAGCAACGGACGTAGCTTCCGGAAAGCAACTTCTTACTATCCTAAAGGCTCACAACGGCAAAATCATATTATTCGACGATACTGATAAGGTCATTACCCGCGCCGACTGTGCTTCGGTTATGAAAAAGGCTTGTTCAGCTTCGGGCAAGAGAATTATCGGAGATCCAGATGACGTTAAAAGCAATTTTGAATTTACGGGGCGTATAATGGTAATGACGAATAAAGACGTTAATACATTGTCTGAAAACGAGGACACAAAAGCTATTTTGTCCCGCGGGGTTGTTTCGGAGATTTACTTGACTATCCATGAAACGATTGAAACTATGAAGAGTCGTTTTCAAGATTACGAATTTGATTCAGCTCCACGTTTGGACGATGCGGCTGAAGATGCAAAAGAACGTCAAGAACTTCTGGATTTAATTATCAGACACGAAAACAATATTGACCCAGCGCAATTTACCACCCGAACTTTTGCAAAGATACTCAACGAACGAAGAACTGCAACTAGAGCTAATCTGAGAAAACAAAGCACCAATTTTCAAAAATATTTAGGCACAAAGGACAAAGACTGGGAAACTCAAGCATTGCAGGTTTTGACGAAGGCGGACGATAATGAGTTTGTTTCGAGCGTTGAAACTTTTGAAAAGGCTGAAACTTCTCAAGAAACAGTTATCGTTCCGGAAGTAATTGAAAAATCGTTTGAAGATCAAATAAACGAAATGTCAATTGAGAAAGCCGAATCCTTATTATTTGAAGAAACCAAAGGGTAATCATGGATAAATACAGAGTAGCATTGGAGAGGATCGCCCAGTTTGCGTTGGACGATTCTTCTTACGATACATTGATAAAGGCTTGTGACGCGTATAAGATAAAGTCCGACGATTTCATGGATGATTACGAATATCACCTTTATGTATCAAAATCCATCGCCGATTTTTTAAACGAAGTTTCTCAAGACGCTGAAATATGCAAGGCAATACTTCCTGGCCAAACTAAAAACGTTGATGGAATTGTGTATATATGGACTCTAACTCCTGGGGCTACAACGACATACGATTGGCGAGTATACAAGGGGCATGTGTTAGCGGGTAACGCTAAACAAACAAGCAAAAAAGCGGATAAAAATGTTGCGTATGTAAACGATATGTTCCCAAAAGATATAAGCAATCTTAAGGTAATTAAAGCACTCGGTGGAAGTACGGGGGCTCAGTTAGTTGAAGACTCGAAGGGCAATCAATATGTGATGAAGAAGGGGAGTAATACTTCCAACGGACACGTAGCTTCCGAGTACATGGCGACGCAGCTTTATCATATACTCGGGCAGCGTGTTCCTGACATGGAAATGTATGATGATGGTCAAGGCAATAAAACATTGTTGTCCAAATTTATACCTTTTACCAAAGTTCCTGATTCTTCTAATTACCCTGATATGGCTAAAGGGTATGCCGTCGACGCGCTATTGTCAAATTGGGATGTCTATAAAAACGACAATATATTAATTGATTCAGCAGGGCGGTTAGTCAGAGTTGATAACGGCGGTTCTTTGTTTTATAAAGCTCAAGGTGGTATGAAGGGACTTGACAATGACGTCAATGACTGGGGCAGCATGCTGAAATATAATCCCACTGTTTTAGGTAATCTAACCAATAAAGAAAAGGTCGAGCAAATAAATGAAGTAATCAAGAAAAAGGATGATGTTCTGAATTTTATTTCTTTATCAGGCGATGCGGTTTTAGCGGACGTCATGACCAAGCGTTTCGCGAGTCTTGAAAAAATAAAAAAAGATATTGAAGACGTTGAAAAGAAATTAAACCGTACTGTTTTACCAAGGACATTACTTCCAGACGTTGATATGTACAGGGACTTTTCGGATGATGAATTAAAGGATTTTTGGTCTCAAGCGAGCGGTTCGAGTGCTGACAGCAAACTGAATAATACGGGCAAACACGGTTGGGAATTATTAGACACTATTTGTCAATCTCGCGGATTTGATGCAAGACCTTTGGTAGTTGAACATAAGAATTATTGGGATAAAATAGCCAATGGTGATATACAATTATTCAGGGGTCTCGATGACAGCAGAGGAAAGACCGCTTTATATTGGGCTGACGAGTTCAAATACACAGATGAGTGCTTTTATGGTACTATGGGGTATTATGGTCAAGGTATTTATTTTCACGTGAATGATGGGGTAAATCAGCAAAGAACTGAAGCTGATTATAAAAAGTCTGACGCGTATTCTCACGCTCACCAATACGCACATATCGGAGGTCAGATATTGGAATGTACAATGGACAAAAGTGCAAAGGTTGCTAAGATTGAAGATTTAAAAAAAGAAATTGAAAAACTTACAACATTCGATACTCAAGCGGCTATGGCTAAGCAAGCTGAATTGGACAATTTATACAAAGAGCTAGAACTAAAGAAAGACGAATTATTACACATTACCGAAAAAGTAACGGCGGATATAAAAGCTGATATGCATTGGGACGAAGCATCGTTAGTTGACCATCAACTTACTATTGATAGCATAGATTGGGGAAAATTAGACGACGACGATAAACCTGATTACCCTAAGTTTGACGATTTCTTTGGTAAAAATATAACTAAATGGGTTACGTCAAACGGGGGAACTGTCACTGAAAAAGCTCCCAATTCAAACGTGTACATTTTGAAAATGCCAAACTCTAAAACATCTTTAATGTTTAGTAAATATCGGTATGAAAATAATGCAATAAAACAAAAGAATACTTTCACCAACCCGTATAGTTATCCAGTTCAAGAATTTCAAGAATGGTTCATGAACAATCATTATAAGGTAATCGACAAAGCAGTTACGAAAGGGGTTGATGAAATGGGAGATAAGGTAGCGACAATGAAAGCAGAAGTTAACGATTTGTTTAAAGCCAACGTAACTGTTAAAGAAGAGCTGGACGCTTTAAAGAAGCCAAAGAACGCAGACGCTGACGTGTATTCAGCAATTTATGACAATACAAGACATCATAATCGTGAAGCTATCGGTGTTTACGCCGCTTTAAAGGGGTATGATGCTTTGATTGCTCCGGACGGAAACGGGCGCGGAAATTCATTTATGGTTGTGTTAAATAGGAGTAAAATAATCGTAAAAAAATAAACTATATGGATTACAATTTAGTTTCAACAGTAGGGACATTAGCAAAAGCGTATTTGTTAAAAAAGAAGCCGAGCGAACTTATCCCATTTAAAGGTGATTTCCCTTTAATGAAAAATTTTGAGTATCCGCATTTAATTGAGGATATGGACAAGACTATGCTTCTAAGCGATTTGAAGCCCGAATACCAAGAAGCAATACGCAAAGGGTTTCAAATATACCTTTTAGAAAACGGGTTTAAGGAGTACTTGGAAAACGATGGAACTGAGTTATCAAAATTTCTGTCGTTAGATAACTCAAATAAGTCCACAAAACTAATTGACTTTCTAAATAAAAATTGCATTGATTTCACATCTTTAACAATAAAATAAAATGGCTGATTTTCTTTTAGCAATAAGACCTGTCCTCTCAATTGAAGGATATTCTCAAAACAAACGCACTGGGTATGTAAACGACAAAGACGATGCAGGAGGGGAAACGATCGGGGGAATAGCGCGTAACTTTTGGCCGAACGAACTTGTGTGGAAGTACGTTGATATTGCTAAAAAAGATAAAGTTAATTTCCCCAAAAATCTAGGCGCAATACCAGGATTAGATGACAGCGTATTGAGTTTCTACCTAAGAAACTTTTGGAATAAGATAGGCGGCAACGGTATAAAGACTCAACCAATTGCCGGAGTATTAGTCAACGCTGCTGTGAATCTCGGAATACCACCAGCTATAAAGATGGCAGAAGGTTTGGTACACGTAAAACAAGACGGTGTGGTTGACCCAGAACTTATATCAAAATTAAACGCCTTATGAAAAAAGTAATTTTGCTGTTACTATTATCTATCAATTTTGCAGCGTGTTCCCCTAAACAAATTCAGACATTGTCTTTTGACAAGCCGCTGAAAGATTCAATCATTACGCTAAAAGCTAAAAATGACACTTTATTGTATTCGACATATAAACTTCAAGAGGTCATAGCTTCGCAACAAAAAAAGTTAGATTCTTTAAACAATGCCATAAATGAATACAAATTGAAAACGTTTATGTCTACCAGCGATTTTATAGAATTGTATAAATTCTCTTGGTTGTTAAGATACTATAATTTGTGCAATAAAAAACCAACATATTGGAAATATTATAAGGGGTGGTCTACTCGCGTGTTTGAAGCTCAAAATAAAAATTACAAGCCGACGGATTATGTGCCTGACGCAACATTAATACCAGGATTTAAATAAGAATATTATGAAGGGGAAAATTATTGTTTACTTGATAAATTTTTGGGAGGACTTGAAGAAAGAGACTCCTAAAATATATCAATGGTTTTGCGGGATATTAATAGCGCTAAGCGCGACCGCAGTTTCAGTTTCTTTATCGTTCATGGCGTTGCCTGAAAAGTTTCAAACATTTATTCCGGAATCAGTTTTGCAGACTGTTGCGGTATTATCTTTAGTCGGGGCTCTTTTTGCGAAAAAGAAAAATACTTTAGAAGAAAAATAAATAATTTCATTTGAGCAGCTATAATAAGGTCAAGAGTTACAAAATAACTTTCTTGACCTTTTTTTATGGAACGAGTACTCAAAGACGATTTTAAATTTTGGTGTCCAGTAGCAATCGAAAAAGCTATTGACGAAACTACGGGCGTTGAAATAATGCGGCTTGGCGGTATCGCCTCAACAATGGACAAAGATTCAGACGGCGAGTTCTTAGACCCAAAGGGGTTTGACATAGAACCTTTAATGAAGAGCGGAACCGTAAATTGGCACCATCAAGCTAAGGGAGCTCCCGCTACAATCGTAGGCGAACCGAGCAAAGGTGAAATTAGACCTGAAGGTTTATACATTGAAACTGATTTGTATCCCTCTAGCAAGATAGCTCGTGACGTATATGAGCTTGCTCTTACATTAGCAAAGGATAGCAAAACCCGCCGTCTCGGTTACTCAATCGAAGGTAAAGTTCTTCAAAGAAAGTCAAACGACAAAAAATCCCCCGATTATAAAATTATTACTAAGGCAAGCATCACGGGAGTTGCCATAACACACCAACCTAAAAACGCTCAAACGTTTGCTGACATTATCAAGGGCGAAGGTTCAGATCCTGAAGAAGACGAAGAAGAAAAATCGATGGACACTACTTCAGCTGCTCCTCTGGTCAAAGAATCTGTAGATAAGAAAGTAAAGAACCAAACTTTTTGCAAGTCAGAAGTCATGGAGCGTATCTTTATAGACATACCAACTATTAATATTGAAAAAGCAGAAAAAATATATTCATTGCTACTAAAAATTTCAAATATGAATGATAGAAAAACAGTTACCGATGCTGATATCGAAAAAGCATATGAAGTTCTAGGTCTTGATATTGAATCAAGTCCTGAAACGATTGTAAAAGCCGAAGAAGCGGAAACAAAAGAAGAACCAGCCAAAGAAGCTGAAGAAACGGCAGCTGAAGAAGCTAAAGAAGAAGCTAAAGAAGAAGTGAAAAAGGCTGAAGAAAATGAAGAAGTGAAAAAAGAAAATCGCTTTGACACGATTGAAAAAGCCATCGCCGATTCTCACAAACAAACCAAAAATTTCATTACTGCTGCTGCCGTTCTTATTAAAGAATGTTCTCAAAAGCTTGACTCGTCCGCTATACGTGAAGCCGAATTATTGGACGTCATCAAAGGCAACGAATCAACTATTTTAGGGCTGAGTCAACAACTTGAAGAATTTGGTTCTTCATCGCCAGCTCCAAAATCATTACGCAACACCGCAGCAGTCGATAAGAATTTCGCTAAAGCGGGGGACAATGACTTCAATGAAAAACCAGCTGAAGATGGACTTCAACGCGTCAGTATGAAAAATCAGAAAAAGGCGATAGCCGCTATTTTGGATGAAGCAACTTTCCAAAAGGGCGGATACGACGAAGAATACGGAGCGGCTTGTACCCATTTTGAAGCAAACAAAAATCTCCCCGAAGCAATTATTAACCGCGTTAAGCGCGAATTTGGAATTCAAATTGTAGCATAAAATAAAAATAAAAACAAACAAAAGATGGAAAAATTATCAATCAATCTTTCTGATTACGGATACGCCGCTGGTAATGACGGTTACGGATCTTCTTCGGGGGAAAGCGTTGACGCTCTGAATAAAGCGTTAAGTGCTGGCGAAACTACTGGTCGTGAAAACACCGACATGGCGGATGCTTCCGGAGCTCCGTTGAAAGTTGAGTCTTTGGAAAAAACTTTAAAACATATCACTTTCAAGGAATCTGATATTCGTTTGTGGAAAGACATACCAAAGAAAGCTGCTTTCAATACAGTGGAAGAATATAACCAACAGACCAGCTATGGCCAGGATCGCGGTGGTTTTAATGCCGAAGGTGAACTTCCGGATGAAGAAGACTCGACTTATGTACGTCGTGCTCAATTGGTGAAATATCTTGGAGTTACCAAGAGCGTCACTCACCAAATGACTTTGGTAAATACCATGATTGGTAACGTTATGGAACGTACTATCAAAGACGGTACTCTTTGGATTCTTCGCAAGTTGAACAAATCTCTTTATTTCGGTGACGAAAGAATAATCCCTCAGGAATTTAATGGGTTTATAGCTCAACAGATTCAGTCTGATGCTTGGGCTAACTTCGGAGCTTATATGGATTCTGAACATATCGTGGATTTACGCGGTAAAGCTTTACAAGAAGATTCTATCGAAACTGCTGCCAATACCATTGTGGAAAATTACGGTTTAGGAACTCAGATTTATGCACCTCCTGCAGTATTGAGTAACTTCGTGAAAAACTTCTACGGTAACAAATTCATCCAACCAAATACTGCTGCCATGTCGAATGGTATCATGGGACAGAAAGTTCAGGCTTTTGATTCTCAATTTGGTCAGATCGGTTTGAACCACGACGTGTTCTTCAAGAAATTACCTTTCCGTACTTCTTTGAGCGCAGCCAATTCAGTAGCCGCTCCAGCAGCTCCAATTTGGGATGCAACTACTCCTATCGCAGTATCAGGTGCCGTTGCTTCAAGCAAGTGGTTCTCTACTGACGCAGGAGCTGTATATTATGCCGTTACCGCTTTGAACCGCAAGGGTGAATCAGCATTGTCAATTTACAACACTGCAGCAGTAACTGCCGTTGTCGGAGCCGCTTGTGATTTGAAATTTACTACTGGTGGTGGAATTAATGCCGCAACAGGTTACAGAATTTATCGTACAAAAAGAGGCGGTTTGGCAAGTGGCCAGTTCTTCCCATTGTTCGATGTTTCTTTGGACGATTTGAATCGCGGTTATGATGGCGCAGCCGCTGGAAGCATTCGCGACAACAACCGTTTCTTGCCTGACACGGACCAAGCGATGATGCAACAGTTCGACAACGAGGTTATTGAGTTCGCTCAGTTGGCTCCGCTTATGAAAATGGATTTAGCAGTATTATCGCCAGCGTTCCGTTTCATGATTCTAATGTACGGTACGCCGTTCTTGTACGCACCAAAGAAAATGGTTCGTTTCATCAACATTGGAACTTCCTTGGTATAAAACAAAAATTGTATAATCGAAGAAGAGGGGTCGGGGTCTTGCCCTTTCCCCTCTTTTTTTTAAAAGTAAAAATTATGAAAATTCAATCAAAAAAAATTACTAATTGTAAATTGATTATTCCTTTTGATGGTCTTGTAACAATTGACGCTGAAGGTCAAGTTGAAGTATCAACTCAAGCTGCAAGAACATTGCTTTTGCAAACCGAAGATTGGGAAGCAATCGTAGCCGAAGTCAACACCGCTGACATTGAAGATAAGTCAGAAGAAGAACAAGTAATGTCTTCAATCAAAAAGATGACCATGCCGGAAATGATAGCGTTGGCTGAAGGAGCTGGATATCCAGAATCTGAATATGTGAAGTTCAAAACAAAAGACAAGTTGATGCAAGGGTACTTAATCAAAAAGTACAATGATTTGAAACTTGAAGCTGATTTGGCTGAAGAAGACAAACAAGCTGAAGAAGACAAACAAGCTGACGAAGAAAAACCTGAAACGACTGTTGAAGAAAAACTTGAAACGACTGTTGAAGAAAAACCTGAAGAAGTTAAATAACATTTAGCCTGATATACCGCCATGCCAAAACTTAAGCTGAAAATACAATACAACAAGAACGAAGGGTTAATTATGAGTCCTTCTGAATTGATAGAAAATTACTTATTTGGAATACCTATGAGTAACAATGACGGTAGAGTATTGTCAGTTCAAGCTATTAAAAACCATATCGCGAACGCACAACAAAAGATTGAAAATTTGTTTAGTATAAAACTTACTAAGCAGGTGATTGAAGAAAGTCGTGATTTTGTTCGTGAAGAATTTAATTGCTGGGGGTATATCAGGACAATGTACCCGATTGTATCGGTAGACGGGCTTCGCGGATATATAAACGACGTTTGTCAAATAACATATCCTAAAGAGTGGATATCTCTTAAAAAAATATCTCAAGTTGCGATATACCGCAATATATATCTAATTGCTAATATGGGTGGTGGTTCACAAATGAATCAAAACTCATTAGTTTTCAACGGAATTTCACCAAGCATGGGGTGGTTCGGTCAAAAATTTATACCTAACTATTGGAGAACGTCATACGTAACAGGTTGGGATATAACGCCAAAAGATTTATTCGATTTCATTTCAAAGATGGCGGCGGTAAGCGTTCTCAGTATAATAGGAGATGTTTTGTATGGGGTTGGGATAACTAACATCCAAGTCAGCTTAGACGGAGTTTCTCAAAACACACCGTTATCTAGGTCTGCGGCTGGAGGTCTCTTCCAAGGCAGAATAAAGCTATATATCGAGGAAATGAAAGACGCCTTCCCTAACATTAAAAATCAATACCGAGGAATAACTTTTGAAGTTCTATAAACATGAAAAATAAAAGCATTGTAACTAATCAATTGCCAATTGTGACTACTCCTAAAGAGTTTGTTGACCCACAACCAGTTTGGCGAGTTGGTGACTTCAATGAATTAATCGATAACCACGGGTATGAAGCATATATAGACCGCGCACTTCGTTGTCCTTGCAATGAAAAATCAGGGGGTCAAGCTTTATCTACTTGTCAAAACTGTTCTGGAAGAGGTTGGGTATTTGTAGACCGAAAACTAACTCGGGTAGTTTCACAGGGCATGAACAATGCGAAGCGGTTTAAAGACTTCAGCGAAATAAATCAAGGAACAGCTAAGATTACTACGAGGGGAATTGATAAGTTGGGTTTTATGGACAGAATAATCCTTATAGAATTAGAGGCGTATTATTCAGAAGTATTAAGACCAATTCTTTTCGGCGGTGAAATAATATCATACCCAATTTATGAACCGATAGAAATAACTAACATATATTTGTTTGTGTCGGATGACAAGCCGTTATTGCCTCTCACGAATAAACAATACACCATAAAGGGCAATCGAATTTCGTTTGACTTGGGAATACAAGATTTAATAGAATCTAGAGATATGGCGGTAAAAGATTTGCCTATATCAATTACAGTTCGGTACTCTTATGCTCCTGTATACCATGTTCTAGATGCTAATAGGGAATTAATGAAGGTAAGGGAAAGGAATGAATCGCTTTCCGATGAAAGGCTCACAGCAATGCCTATAAACGTTACCTGCCGCAAAGCACATTATATGTTTGATGCGCAAAAATTCGGAGTTGAAATATTCGATAATACAATATACGAATGAAACCGATAGAATTAGATTTAACTGGGTTAAAAAATCAATTCGGTTTATGTGCTACCGATATAAATTTGTTAACGGAAATATGCGTTAACGAAGTCGCCGCAGCCGTATATCTTAATTGGGTATCTTTGGCTAAACAAAATCTAAAATCCACACTTCCTGAATATCTTCAAAACCTGCACAAAGTAGATAAAGGAAGGTTTGAAAAGCAAATAGTCTTAACAGGGGTTATGCCTACTATGTTGGAGAACGGAGCTTCCGCTTTTGACATGAAAGCGGGGTTCATGAAATCAGCTAAGATTAAAAACACAGTTCCCGTTTATAACAAAAAGGGGATGATGATAAAACCAGCTGGTTGGTATCTGACAATCCCATTCCGTATTGGAGTGCCGGGGACATTAGGGATGGCGGGGTTTGCTGGACAAATACCTCAAGAGGTTTACGATTTAGTACTGAAGCAATCTAAAGGTGAACAACTCCCTGCCTCAAGCGTTCCATCCCCATATAATATTCCGCAATCAAGAGCAGAAATAACGGCTCCTAAATCTTCAGCAATATTATTCGCCGAGTACCAACACAAAAATTCTTTGTATGATGGGTTAGGTAAGAGGACTGGGGTTTACGCTAATTCAACTCAAAATACGTACGGAACGTTCAGACGCGTGAGTTCAAATTCAGACCCAATGAGTTGGATACACAAGGGGCTAAAAGCTTTGCATTTGTCAGAAGAAGCTATTCAAATAACCGACGTAGACACAATAGTGAACAACGAATCTATGAAATATTTAGACGCAACATTATGAACGCAATAACAATTCCAGAAATAATAATTTACAACACTCTTGAAACTATAAAAAAGGTATTGAAGGACGATATTGTTGAAAATGTAGCCGATTCTAAAAAAAGTATATTGTACCGAATGCTCGGAGAAAATTCGGACGGGCAACCGATTAGATTAAACAACTATAATTACTTTGAACAAGCAAAAAGGATATTTTCAAAAACTCAATTTTTAAGCGTTAATTTTGGGTACAATTTTCAAGTAGCAAAAGATTTATCGTTGAATATAATGTTGCCCGCCGAATCATCTTGCGATAGTTCAATAGGTCTTGGTGAAGGTTATATCACTGAAACAGAAACCGACTCAGTAGGCAACGAAATAAAAAGAGAAACGCTTACGCAAATGATGGAAAGTAATTATCAAATCATGATATCAGGCGATAACTCCAGCGAAGTTTCAGTGGTTTATAATGTATTAAAATCAATGTTGCTTATATTATCCCCGCACTTGGAACTTTTGGGGTTGAGGTTGCCAAAAATATCCGGAAATGATGTAATGATGCAAGACGATTTAATACCAGTAGCAGTATTCCATAAGGTACTAAATTTATCTTTCAAATATGAATTAACCGTTCCAAAAACAGTGTGCGATGAAGTGATAAAAAACTTCGTATTTAAAGGTAAGATGTTTGAACAAGTAGTAATATAAACAAAATAAAAATTATAATTATGAGTACAGTTGTTAATTTTCAGGGCAAGAACTGCATAGAACCAGGAAGTTATGCCGCAACGGTCTATAATCCTACATCGGTAGCGAATGTTGCTAATTTTGGCAACGCTATGATTATAGATACGGGATTAAGCTTATCAGGTGGCGTTGAGTTCTCAGGCGGTTCCGGAATAAAAGGAACCATATCAAAAGGGGTAAAAGCGGTATATGAATTTACTGCTTGGGAAGATTTCTCCGCATTCGTTAACGGGGGACCTCTTGCCGATGTGGCCAAGAAGCTGTTTATGCCAATAGAAGGTTCTGTCGGAATACCAAAGTTGTATTACACACGTGCCGCCACGACCACTCCAGCAAACATAGTTTTAACTATGGGCACCAAAGGAGACATAACTTTAACTTGTAAAAATGAAGGAATAGCAGGCAACGGGGTCATAGATATGCAATCAGGCATATTGAAAACTGGGTATGCTGCTAAAATCATATCTGGTAGCGTAAACGGGGCGTTCAAATTACAAATATACAAGGGAACTTGGACTGGAAATGACAAAGACGGAGAAGCGTACGGAACGAAATCTTATGCTAATTCTGCTCCTGCATTACTGGTCGAAAGTCCTGGATGTCGAACCATAGGAGATATGTATTCTTGGGCTATCGGTAACAAAGTAATGATGGCTAATTTCGTAGTAACTCCTAACTCGTTATTGGATGGCTCTCTTGCTGCTTGGCCACAAGCTCTTTTTGTAGGAGGAACTACTTCATTCTTGACAGACAATGAATATCAAGCCGTTCTTGAGGCAATTACAGAATTGGACGTAACATTCTTTTTATGCGATAAATATGGAGTAAACGGAACTGACACCGCCACAAATGGTTTATTGCATGCATTTTTGAAGAATGATGCGAAGTTTACTCAGTTCATGGTAATCGGCGGCGGTGAAAAAGACGACGACTTATTTGGAGAAGCTGGAACTTCCGAAGCAATTGCAAAATATTATAACGACGAACAAGTTGTGACAGTTCATGGTTCCCCCGAAGAAGTGCGAAAAGATAAAAACGGGAATAAAAGCCTTCCGTCAATTTACCTTGCAGCTTCAGTCATAGGTTTAAATGCGAGCCTTGCTCCTCAAACTCCATTGACTTTTAAACGGATTGGCTACAAAAACTTCGTTTATGATTTGAAAAAGCAAGAACGGGTGGATGCTTTACAAGCGGGTATTATGCACGTTCGTAACGTGAACGGGTACTGGTGCATCAATCAAGGTGTCACTACGATACAAGACAACTTAAAGACTATCGCTGACGATGGAGAAAGTCTGGAGTTATCAATCGCGCTTATCAAGGCTCAACTGAATAAAGAACTTATCATTGACGCAGCCGCTCGGTTCACTGGCGATACTGTAGCACAAGCCTCTCCAGAAAGTTTGAAGAACTTTACTGAAACCAAATTGGCTTCAAGAGTTGCTAGACCAGGAAATGACAACTTGATTATCACTTGGAAAAATGTTAAGGTTACGGCTGTTAATGGTGACTTCTTCATTACTTACGATTTTGTGCCAAACGTACCGAACAACAAGATGTTCTTTGTGGGAAATATGCTTGATTTCACAGTATAATATAAACAAAAAAAAAAAATTAAAAAATATACAATCATGGCTAATAAAAACGAAAAGGTAATGACGGCGCCAATCGCAATCATACAAATCGATGGGATAACTATCGGTAAAATGAAAAGCGTTCGAGTTACTGAAAATATCCGCCGAAGCAAGGTTACGGGTATAGGTCGGTTCAACCCAGATGAACTTCCTCCAGTAGAATGGAGCGGTTCTTTATCTTGCTCCTCGTACACTATCAATTTCAATCTTCTGGCTAATAAAATGGTCAGGGGAAGTTTTCGTAATTCAGCTTCCATCGAAGACTGGACAAACGCATTGCTTCTGCAAGAAGAAGGGCTGGAAATAGCTATAATGCGAAAGGTGAAAGACGGGGCTATTGATATAAAAACAGGGCAAATTAAAGCAAAGTTTGAAACGTTTGCTAAAATCAACGCTGCCTTTGTCACCCGTGAAGGATTTGATATCCAAGAAGGGCAAATTTCAGGACGTGATACTGAGTTTGAGTATCTTGAACCAATTTTGTTCAACGGCGTCGTTTAGTGTGAAATCAACTATTAAAAGAGGTACTCTGCAAAACGGAGTACCTTTTTGTTTTATAAATAAACGTAAAAATTGAAAATCATGATTGAAAAAGAACACGCCTGTATATTCAAAGGCGAAAAGCTAATTGTAAAATTCCCCAACGTGGGACAACTTCTTGACATGGAATCAATGAAGTTAGCATTGACCAATAACCGTTACGGCTCAATGTCGGCTTCCGGAATTAAATCAATGTATTTAGCATTAGATTTAGTAGACGCGATAGTATTTATTCAAGTGCTTTGCCCGAAGGTAAAACGTATGTTGGAGTTGGAAGATTATACTAAAATGGATCCTTTGGACGCTAAAGAGCTAATTGGTTTTTACAAACAGCAATTATTGCCTTGGTACGAATCAGTTTCAAAAGAACTTTATTTATCTAGCGAGCCAGATGTTCCAGCAACAAAAGACACTGAGAAGGAAAGCGAGTGAGTTTTTAGAACAATGGCATTCATTCCCCATAGATTATTGGTGGAGAAAGAAATATAATGTGCCATTTGGTTCCAAAGCGCACCGAGAAATGAATTTTATTGATATGCTTATAGACTATCAAGAAGAGTTAGATATCAACAAGAAGGCATCTAAATCCAACGATGTAAGCGATAAAGATTATGAATCGGTAGGTTATTATGAAAACAAAGACGGAAATGCTTTAAGTCAAGCCGAAATTGATGAGGCATTTGACAATTTAGACTACTCTGAATTTGATAAAAAAGAAGAATAATGGGAGACGTGGTTGTAAATATACGGGGTAATGCTGAACAGCTAAAACAAGAGATTGATTCTGTCGGTAGCGGTTTGCCTGATAGCGGTAGAATAGGTCAAGACGGAACTGCAGATTATCGTGATTCTAGAGGTTCTTTGGCACCTGATACTCGTTTGATAGATGAAGTTCGTAATGAGATTCAGCAACAACGAGGTATGGGAACAAAAGAAGCCATAGAGAACGTGAAGAAGATGGAGTCTGAACGTACCAGCCAAGACATATCCGATAAATACAACGCTCGTCGCGCTGATATGCAAAGTCGCATGGGCAGCGATTACGACAGTATCGACAAACAAGTTGAGATTGAAAAAGCAAAACGTATAGCAACTATGGACGGGGCGTATCAAAATGACCCACTACATAGAAAAAATATTGACCAACAATATGAAAGGTTAAGAGAAGGCGAGTACGAAAAAATAGGGAAAAAGTACGACAAAGAAGACGAACAAATAAACTCTGAAGAATCAGCAGAAAAGAAAAATGCTGAAGCAGATTTAGCCGAAGCGATAAGGGCTTTGACCGACGAAATAACGAGCGGTAGGGGAGGTACAGACCCCAACTCGTTTTTGAATAAAATGCGTGAAGGCAGAAAAGATGCCATGCATGACAGAGATAACGCTATGACAGCCGAAGAAGCAGCAGCTGCTCAAAAACGCGTTGAAGAATACGACGGCAAGATAGCTGGAGCAATGGGTGGCAACAAAGCTAATCCAGTATTTGACCGAACATTGATGGGGGCTCAGGGGATGACGTCGCTTGTTAACGGGGCTACTTCTGGAAGCATACCCGAGATGATGATGGGGGCTTCTATGGGAGTTTCTTCAATAGCCGGAATGAGTGCTCAAATGGCCATGAAAATGAATGCGGTAGTAGGAATCGCGGCAGCTTTGATTGGAACTATGGGTAGCGGTCGTGAATCTAATAAGGGGTTATTGAGTTTAGCGGGCATGAATGCAGCTACTGGCGGTAGAAGCGGCGGAGAGTCTTGGGATTATTTGAAGAATGCGATGGACACTGACGGTGAATTAGGCGAAAGGTATGTCGGGTTTGGTATGGATAGAGGAGAATTTGGAGGTCTAGCCGCGGATAGAATAAGAGCAAGGGGAACGGCTGATGACTGGTACAACCAAACTATTCAAGGGTACGGGATGGAAAAATCGCTCGGTATGAAATCGGGGGCTTTAACTGAAGGCGGACAATATGACCGATATGGCATAAATGTTACCGACGCTCTGTCTCGCATGGTAGCTGTTTTATCAGGCATAAAGGGTTCAGGAGTAAGCGGGGATGATTTTACTCGGGTTCAAGAAAAGTTTGACATACAACAACAAGTAATGGGAAGCTACATGGACAGGTCTGACAAACCAAACTACAATGTAGCAAATAATATGTTGGCGGCATTCTCGTCAGTTAAAGGGATAACTCAAGATAAGAGGGTCGGCTCCGACATGGCTTCGTTTCAGGATGTAATACAAAACCCTCAAAACGATCGAATGAAAGCTTTGGTATTTAGTTCAGTGGCTGATTTATTTCCGGAGCACGCAGGAAGGATGGACTTATTAGATAGGGATAAAAGAGACCCTAAAAATGAAGGAAAATTAATACAAGCCGTATTGCAACGACTCAAAAACCAAAATGGCGGAACGGATACTACATTAGGTTATTTTACAATGAAAAGTTTATTTCCTAACATCGCCCCTGACCGTTTAGATGCCGAGATTAAGTCGTTCACTAATGGCGGGGAAGGAAGTAAGTTGTTAAAAGCTGACCCGACTAAAACTACAGAAGAACAAGCTGCCACAAATAACTTCAAAGACAACATGGTTCAGAACACAACTCAACTGAACGACATGTGGACAAAAATGTTTTCTGGAATACAAGAATCTGTTGCTAATATTTATACTCACATGACTACTAATAAGCCAGCTCCTTCAGCCCCAGCGACAGGTAGAGCAGGCGCACATTAACAATGGCAAAAGATAACAACAAATACATATTTTTACGTCACAACAATTCGAGCGTAAAGACCATAAAAGATTTTAAGGAACGGTCTGGCGTGTACGCAATTTCAGAAAAGGATTTTTTTGAAAGTAATCGTGCTTTGATATTTACTCAAATGACTGCTTTCGATAAGACGGCTTGGTCTAAAGAAAATAACAAAAAGAATTGGCCGACTGTTAACGATTTGGACATAAACATGACCTTACCTTGTCCGTGTAATCTAAGAATAAACCCGACAAAAGTAACTCGTGAACTCGCCATAAGCCAAACCAACTTTCAAATAGACAATGAAAAATTTATTGCTTTTGCCCACGAAGAAATACAAAAAATATATCAAAATGAAGGGTACAAAGCGAGCGGGCTGAGCAAAAGAAACCCGACTTGTCAGGTATTCGGTTGGTTCAAAAGTTTGTACTATATTACTGAATCAAGAAAAGACAAATTAATATATACTGGTCCAGAGTCAAGCCAGTTCGTAGATTTGAGTAGGCATTTAACAAGTGTAAACACCGCTTCAACCGCCGAAGGCGGCAGCTTTACTATTTCATTGCCTATAATAAGCATGTCAGCTGTCGATGATTATTTTACTAAGGTAAACGGCAAAGATAAAATGTATCATCAAGCTATTAAAGATAGTGAATTTGGGTCTAAATCTTTTTACGAAAATGGCAAAGAGTTTTACAGCAAGGCTCCTTTTTCAAAAGTTGAATCGAATTACTTCAATTGGTTAATTTCCTCTCAAGACTTGTTGTTCATTAGTTTTGAAGAATTGGAAATGGAAAAGATACGCAAAAACAAAAATTCTGATTCTGACAGCTTTGACATAGAAACAAAAATAGCGGGGCAGGTTTACGACATGATAGCGTTGGTTGACAACGTCAGAGTGGTAACCGATAACGTGAATGGAGAAGCTCACGTAGAGGTCACTGGGAGGGACTTAATGAAGCTTTTAATTGAGGATGGGTCTTTCTTCTTTAACGTGTCTACTACAAAATCTGAATCAACCGTATTCGCTAACGAAGTACAAGGAGACTCAAAAGACATAAACTTCATAAACGGAGTTCAAAACAACCCTATCTTTAGAATGCGGCTAGATTCAACTGAAATAGACATATTCAGGAATAAAATAAATATGGACTTGGATTATATATTGAAGGGGGTTGTGTCTCAATTATCAAACATAGAAGTTGTGCCGAATTATGTTTTTGATTCATACGGCAATAAAAGAACTAAATTCATAGATTTAAAACCAAAGAAATAATGAGTGCTATATTACAAGCTCCCGTATTTTTGAAAAATTTTCTTGTTGGATATCCTACTTTTTGGATAACAAGCATGTTCGGTGCCAAGAGAGGGGACAAATTTCATAAGGGAATAGATATTGGCACACCAATTGGCATTTCAATAGCTTGTCCCATGAACGGAGTTATAACGAAAATAGCTAACGAAATAAAGGGGTACGGCAAGCATGTTGTTGTCAGATACGAAATAATGGCAGGAGATTATTTGGACATATATTTTGCCCATTTAAGTTCCATATCTTCAAAAATAAGAATTGGTGAAAGCGTTAATATTGGTGATTATCTCGGCAAGACTGGAAATTCAGGTCATTCTACTGGGCCACATTTGCATTTAGAGATACGACATATTTCCACGCCGATAGACCCGATAGACTTTTTGATGTATCATAAACTTATTATACAAAAAACAAATAAGGTTTATGGTAAGGGAGGCGTATATGATACTTCTGTTCCTGGCGGCTATATGGTTTGGGAAACTGATTTTGTGTCTATATCAGATAAAATAGCTAATATTATACCAAACACCATAATTGAAAACGCAACTGAAAAACAAGATGAACAAGTGTCTCCTCAAAATACGGTTGCTTCTTTAAGAACGGCTGCCGGAGTTTGGGGAATTATGAAGTTAATAATGGACAGTTCTGTTTCAAATAAGCAAGTGGTTGATTCCAGCATAGCTTCACAGCAAGGCTCGTTATTAAATTTCTTTCATAAAGTTTGTCAAGAACCTATGGTGGAATTTTTCGGGGATACTTATGGCGACCAATACTATTTGATAGCACGAAAACCGCCGCTTGACAAAGAAGGATTTGTTAATATGATGGAACTTGCCATGTTGGAAATAAATCCAGATGATATAGTGTCCACTGCTTTGGATTGGAATACAGAAGGCATTTATTCATGGTACCAATATATGCCAAAGTATCAACTTCAACTCGGGGAATTTGAATTGTCCACTATGGTTCCTGCCGTATTCTTTCCGGAGTACGCATCAATTTGGGGTTCTAAACCATTAGCGGTTGAAAGTAACTACTACACTTGGGTCGGTAAGGGGAAATTTAATTCTGACAAAAATAAAACGAACGACGATAATACAATCCAATCTGCTTTTGCCGATTTACAATATCTGATAGAATGCAACGCTTATGCTCCGTTCACGCGGCGGGGAACTATTACGTTAAATGGAGACCGTCGTTATAAAAAAGGCACTCTTGTTTTGCATACTTCAGGTGAGGTATTTTACATTGATAGCGTTACAAATGATTGGAGTATAAGCAAAGACAACATAACTCGGAAAACAGTATTGGGAGTATCTAGAGGGATGTATCGCGAATTTATTGAGGGGGTTGACGGACATAGTTACTTCAATATTATAGATTTTGGCGTTAACAAAGAAAAGATAACCGAATCTAATTGGCAAAAAGTTATGTCTAAATGGAAGGTAAACAAAGAAGTATTCGGATATTTTATGAGAAAAGAACAATTGATAAAACACGGTAGATTAAATACAAAATAATCACATGCAGCAAAAAGATATTCTAGGCATACACAACAACAATCTTGATATCGGCAACGGTGGAGTAGGGTATGTGGTAGTGCCTGACGAAAACGAACGAGAAGGGTATATAAACGATTGCTATCTGACTCATAGGGTTACGATACAAGGCGGTAGAGGTTACGGTTTTTTTAACAATGTGATGTGCCCGCCGTATGTAATGGAAAACATACATTTCCCCGAAGACAACGGGTTTGGTACTCCAGTCGTTTGGATAAAAGATGGAGTTTCTGGATTACCAATCATAGTCGCATATCTGACAAAAGAGGGGAACGGATTTTTGATGGATAGAAACCAATATCGTTTAGTTCGTGGAAATGGTTCTTCAAAAACTGTCGAATTTTTTATGGACGGCGAAGAATCTATTTTGCAAATAAGTTTGCTGGGAGATAAAGATAATCCGGCAAATCTTAAGATAAAAGTGAACAGCGAAAATGAAGACTCAATGGTTGACATTTATTGCGATAACCAACTCAACATAACTTCAGATAAAGAAATAAACATAAGCACAAGCGGTAACCTGAATTTGAATGTTACGGAAGAGGGGGTAACGAAGGGCAGTATCGAGTACGTGTTAGGAGAGGGTCTTACTTACACAGATGAATTTGACAACAAGATAACCGCAACGAAGAACGAAATAAAAATTGAATCAAAAACTATAAACTTGGGCTCTGGTAAGCAACCATTAGTTTTAGGAAATTCAATGAACGACCTGTTAGGAGAATTAATAGACGCAATATCGACTATGGTACTGTCCGTATCAATGCCAACTGCTGTGCTTTCGCCGCCATCAGTCTTAAAATTAACAACTATTAAAGGTAAACTCAGCAGTTTGTTGTCTAAGCTTTCAAATACAGATTAATATGGATTTATTTTCTAATGGATTAAACAGTGCCGCTTCAGGTTTGGCTTCAGCCACATCTTCTATGGGAAGAGCAGCATTACATGCGCTTTATCCAGATGAAATAGAATATTATCTTTGTTCTTTGGAATTGATTGATAGTTCAGGGGTTACAAAAGGGTATATGACTTTCACGGTAATGCCTAATAATATAATGGACTCCAAGACTCAAATAGCAACGATAACAAAGACTAATACAGGCGTAACTACATTATTTAATGATACATTTTGCCCTCGTGACGTTTCGTTGCAAGGTTGTTTTGGAAGGAAATTGCGATTGATTACTGGTGTGCAACCTACGGGTAACGTATCAACAATCCCGTTTTTTGGAGGAAATACGGGTGTAAAAATAGGGAAAGAAAATTTATTGATTAAAACTGGTTTTGGTCTTCTGAAGATGATGGAGAATATTCTCGAATCAGCTTGGGAACTTGATGACAAAAAGAAGCCCCATGTCTTAATATTCAACAATTACGCGCTTAATACATCGTACGTAGTTGAGCCGCTTCAGCAATCATTTTCTCAAGGTGTGGAAAATAATATGCTTTGGTTTTATTCAGTGGAATTAAAAGCGGTAGCCGACGGGAACATCATAAAAAGTAGTTTCTCTGGAAACAAAGATATGAAGAAATTTTTGACTACGGTTGCAAGTTCTCAAATAGCTAAATTGTTGAATAATTTAATAACGAGTTCAATTAAGAACTTCGGCATGGCTTTAAAATTATAACAGATGGATTCAATAATATACGAATTTGAAAAAGTAACAAAATACCCGTTATTAAATTTCTTGAACGACTATCGGTTGTTCATGCTTAATTCGTATCCAATAGTTCTTCAATACTTTTCGGGGGAGTCTGACTCAATTGATAATGTTCATTTGAACTCGCTATCTAAATTAACAAAGGATTGCGTATTATTGGGCGTTCAATTTAAGAATTTCTCTTCTAAATTTTCCACTTGTGGATATTGGGAACTAATGGATTTAGTGGAAACTTTGAATGTTACATTAGAGAAGATAAACAAACTACCCAAATTTTTAAGAACTTCAAAAACAAAATATGGGTATAAACCTTATATACAAGTAGACACTACCGTAGGAGGCATGAGGACGATGGAAGATGTGGCCAATTCAATTAAGAATGTAAGCGGCGAAAGTTACGATTGGGTTGATTTGATGCTGAATAACGATTTGGAAGAGTCAGATTGGGAAATTGATGAACTTAAATCCATAAGTGCTTTTGTGAATAACGCAACGGACATAGTCGTGACCACGATATTAGACCAACCAATAGGCGAAAGAATTTATGGTAAAGACATTTGTAAAGAAATAACTTTTATCGATAATGATTTAGAAATAGTTCAATATCGCGATAATGTAGACCAAAAGTGTGTTATATTATTAGAATTAAATCGAGGGGATGTTCCGGAAAATCCCTTATTCGGCAAGGATATGTCGCTGATATCAGGAAGTACGGTTAAACAATTTTCATATCCTATTTTAGTGGAAGATATCACAAACACGTTCATGCAAAACGATTTGTTTGAATACGTAAATGTAAAGAGTTTCAATTTTTCCGACGGGGACATGACATTGACTTGCGATATCAAGACCAAATATAATTACAAAACTGAGCAAAAGATAAGTATATGATAACTAAAGTAAGCACAGTTCAAGAGTTGAAGCAAATATTCTTGGAAATATTTTTAAATAAGACCGATAAGGTAAACGACATATCAAATGAATCTGTGCTCAACGGCATAGGTTATGGTGTAGGGAAAATTGGCCAAAAGTGTTTAGTGAATCAAGCTGTAGTTGAGGGGCATATATTTCCGGACTCTTCATATGGCAGTTATCTTGACGAAGCAGCTAAAAGAAAAGGCGTATCTGAAAGATTTCCTGCTTCCGGAAGCTCGACCTACATTCGTTTGGTAGCAGATGCAGGAACTTATTATTCAGCCGTTGATAATAAATTCATAAGTACGAGCGGTATTTATTTTTCTCTTGAAACGGATGTGACCATAGGATCTCAAGGGTTTGAATATGCAAAAGTAAAGAGCGACTCGACGGGCATACGTACAAAAGTAGACCCAGTTTCTATAAATAGAATGTCCGTAATTCCGCAAGGTCATATTTCTTGCACTAACGAATATCAAGCAATTGGAGGCACAGACTCTGAAAGTGACGATACTTATCGAATACGGGTAAAGGAAAGCGTTAATCAATTAGCAAGAAATACAATTTCTTATATTGAGCAAATATTGATGAAAATCAATAATAACGTCTTGAGGGTTATCAAGGGCGGAGTTGACGCTTCAGGTAAATTAAACCTAACCATTGTTCCGTGTAACGGGCAAGACTTTACGACCGACGAAATAAATGATATGGTGTCAAGGTCTGAAGAATTTTTATCAATAAGCGAATTTTTGAATTATACCGATGCCTCTACCTTTTCATTGCAACTGAATAACGTGAAATGGTTTTTAGTTGATATACAATTCAGGTTGGACATAAATCCAGCGGCGGATAAAGATACAGTGAGAAAAGATTTACAAATTCAAATGTCGAAACTTTTCGATTACAGATTTTGGAAAGATGGCGATAAGATAGAATGGGAAAATCTATTGTTCGTGGCTCAAAATACAACTGACGTCCGTTATGTGCCTGATACAAACTTTTACCCTCGCGCTGACACGAACGTACCGAAAGGTCAATTACCAAGGATTAGAGGGTTTGTAATACGGGATTTAGATGGTAATCTGATATATGATAACGCGGGTGTGCTAAGTTCGTTTTATTATCCAAATGAACCTGATTATTCTTTTCAACAATCTGTGTTAGCTACAATATAATTAAAGAGTTAAAACATGAGCGGAATAAATTATCCACAATTTCAAGACGACATAGCTAAAGCGTTTCAAATAAACACGAATGACTCAAGTCCTGAAAAGTCAATCGCTCGTTTGTCGTTGAACTTGTCGGCGGCTATCGCAACTCAAATAAAATTAAATTCGTCTTCCGAATATGTTTTGCCCATTGCAACTTCTTCTTTGCTCGGGGGTGTTCGTATCGGGGGCGGTATCTCTATTGATAATGAAGGAGTAATTTCTGTGGCGTTACCAAATAACCCAACCTATGCTTTTTCTGACCTAACTTCACATCCGACCACATTTGCAGGATATGGCATAACTGATACTCCTTGGGTAGATTCAGTGGCAACTGCATTATCCGGAAAACAAAACAAATTATCAGGTAACGGATATTTGAAAGTAAACGGCACAGATATTGTGTACGATAACTCTGTTTATAATGCTTTAACCGCTAATTTACCAACTATTGATTGGGTTGCTAAAACTTTTACCTCCTACGGTTTGACCACTACTAGAGGGCTGGCTATAACAAATGGAAATCAAACCGTAAACTTAACGGTTGATTGTGATGGTAAACTTTTAATTGATAAGGCGGTTTACAGCTTAGATGAAATATCAGCGTATGGCGCGGGTATGCCAAGCGGGGGAGGAACAGGCGGACTTATATCGCAAGTTTTTGGATATGACGATCTTGCGCAAGAATTTGATAATTCTTCGTTAGATTCTACCTTTAATGCTTACACAACAAGCAAAATAGCAAATAGATTATCTGTCGTCGAAGGGTACGCAGATAATTACGCATTAAAAAATCATAGCCATGCTTTTTCTGACCTAACTTCACACCCCACAACATTCGCTGGATACGGGATAACCGAAACTCCTTGGACTTCTTATTTGTTGTTGACTGGAGGCACTCTTTCAGGAGCTTTGACTGTAAATGCGACGACTACCACTAGGGGGTTAACAATAACAAACGGAATTAATTCGGTTAATTTATCAGTAGACTCCGACGGTTTTTTGTTTATTGATAATGGAGTATATTCGAACGTTGAAATTAGCGCATATGGCGTTGGCTCAGGCACTGGCGTTTCAGGAGGAGGGTTGATAAGTCAAGTGTTTAGTTATCAAGACCTGCAAGACGCTTCAGATGGCACGTTTTCAGATGCTGATTTAACAAACACTTTCAATGCTTTTTCATCTCAACAACTGAAAAAGAGAATTTCAATTTTAGAGGCAAATGGAGCGTCAACCGCTTATGTGGATCGCAGGTTTAATGATTTAATTGGTAGTGCACCCGCTTCTTTGGATGCCCTTAACGAGCTTGCAAATGCACTCGGGAACGACCCGAACTTTGCCGGAACAGTAACTAATTTAATCGGCACAAAGCAACCGCAATTAAATGGTTCGGGATTTGTCAAAATCAGCGGAACTACTATTAGTTATGACAATAGTACATATTTAACAACAAGTATAGCAGCAGGAACATATTTAACAAAGTCACAAGCATCGTCAACCTATTTAACAATAACAAATGCGGCAACATTATATTTAACAAAGGCATTAGCAACATCAACATATTTACCATTAGCGGGAGGAACAATAACAGGTAATTTAAATGTAAATAATACTACAACATTAAATGGTTTAACAATTAGCAATGGGACTAAATCAGTAAATTTAATTGTTGATGCTAATGGCTTTTTATCGATTGACAAAGGCGTATACTCAACAGACTTTTTGAGTGCGTATGGTGTTGGTGTAGGCGGTAGTGGTGGCGGTCTTGTACAGACGGTCTATGCTCTTTCAAGCTTGGGCGGTTCTTTCAATAACTCGAACCTTACTGACACATTCAACGCCTACACCATTAATCAAATCAATAGTAGGTTGGTAAATGTCGAGAGTGGTTCGGCAACGTCATTGAGTGTTACGGGTTCAGGGAATGCGATCACGTCGATAAGTAAAACAGGTAATTTAATTACGGCTACTTTGGGCAGTACATTTTCTTTATCAACTCATAATCACTCACTAAATAACTTATCAGAAAAAAGCTATAATTCTTTAACTGATAAGCCTGTAAATCTTAGTCAATTCAACAACAATTTAGGCAATTACTTAGGTGCAGTACTAACATCTCAATCAACCCCACAAACAATAGGTTCAAGTGCAAGTCGATTGGGTAAATTGTGGGGGGATGAAATAGAGGTAAGTAATACATTTAGATCTACAGTTTTTGGAGCCGTGATGCAAGTATATAATGGCTCAAGTGTAGGAACTAAACTAAGATGGGAATTTGAAAGCCAAGCACCTGAAACGGGTGGGAATGTTGGCAGTGATTTAAGATTGTATAGATTTGACGATTCGGGTGGATATTTGGGCGGTGTTTATACAATTCATAGAAATGGATTATTTGATTTTGATTTTGCCCCAACTATTGCAGGAGTATCTTTAGATAGTAAGTATATCCAAAATAACCCAACAAGTGCTCAAAGTGGTAGTGTGTGGGTGGATGGAATAGGAATATTTGGAGGTAATTCATCAATAGGAGGTACACCTGCATCGGATGGTAGATTAACGTTATGGGGGGACGGTAATTCAGGTCATTACCTAATCGAAGCTAAAAATAATGGAGGTTCTAATATGTTTCTGTTGAAAAATGACGGTACAGCCACATTTACATCAACAGTTTATGCAACATATTTTGCTGATAATATTTTTACAAGTAGTGCAGATAGATTAACACCTAATGCAGATAATGCTTATTACTTAGGTGATAGTGGGAAGAGATGGAAAGGTATTTATGGTAACTATGGTAATTTTTCGGGGGATATTTCAGCAAGTCAATTTATTGGAAATGGTGCTGGATTAACAGGAACAGCAAGTAGTTTAACAGCAGGTTATTCAATCAATTCTGATAAATTGGATGGTTTAAATGCAGGTGATTTTGCAGGATATGCATATTTTTCATCTGATGTTTTAACCCCAAATATTCCCAATGATTATGGTTTCTTTAATTGTGCAGCCGATGCGATAAATAAACCATCGGGTGGAACTTGGATACAGGGCATACAAATGCCATTTGCAGATAATCTAGATTACAGACAGATATTAGTTTGTGATGGTTCTGATTTATATTATAGAAGTCAAAGTGGTGGGGATTGGGGTAATTATAAAAAGTTTTGGCATAATGAAAATTCAAATTTATCAACAGTTGATTGGAATGCAAGAACTTTATATATAAATCAAATTAAGCCAACTTCAAATATCAGATCTGACGGTGGTTATGGTGGTATTGATTTATATGATAATGGTTATGGTTACACTTATGCAGCTAAACTGTTTACTTTTAAATCGGATTCATCAGGTGAATACTATGGGTTAACTCAGGATTATTCGGGTAGTGGGGCACAACTATCTATAATTGCAAAACAATCATCAGGAAATATAAAATTCTATGTTGGTGACTCAGGTGATAAAGAGAGCGATAGAGTTTTAAGTTTGAATAGTGATAAAACAGCAACATTTGCATCAAATGTAAGTGCAAATGGAAATTTAACAGCAAATAATATTATAGTTGGTAATTCCACATATAGTATGACTATTGGTAGAAATAACACTAATGGTAATTTTGAATATATACCAACTCAAACTGGTTATGGACATAAATTTATAGGTTCTGGGGAATTTACAGCAAAAGTAACAACCAATACATATTTTAAAACAACATCACCTGTTGCAATGTGTGGTGATTATGATGAAAATGGCACAACTGATAAAGTTATTTGGACAATTGGAAATAGTTGGGCATCTGTTGCAAATGCATATGGTTTAGGTTATACATATAATAATATTCCTGGATATGGACACTCATTATATATGGGTTATAATGGCTCTAAACAAATACAATTTTCATTAGAATCTGGATCAGCTAAATTTAATGGTTCAATACAAGCAACACAGTTTACTGTAGCTAATAGTACTGGGGTATATGTTGGAACTGGGGATGATGCAAGTTATGATAATTGCAACATAGACATTAAATCTTGGCAAGGTATTGGTTTTATAGGCAGTGCGGGAAATATATATGGAGATGGTACAAGAACAGTATATATTAATGCAAGAAACGGTTCAATAGGGGCAAAAGGTGATATTATTTCAAATGGTAGATTTATTGGAGCAGGTGCAATTATAAGTGGGAATATTCAAGCAACAGGTGAAATCACTGCTTATTCTGCATCAGATAAAAGATTGAAAAGTAATATTAAATCAATAGGTAATTCATTAGATATTATCAACCAACTAAATCCTGTATCATACAATTGGAATGAGAAAGCAAAAGAATTAAATTCAAATAAAACAGATAAAAAAGATGTTGGATTAATTGCACAGGAATTAAAAGAAGTACTTCCTGAATTGGTACATACAGTTTATAATGATGAATATTTAAGTGTTGATTATGTCAAGTTAATACCTTATCTGATCGGTGCAATTCAAGGACTCACAGCGAAAATAAACACTTTAGAAGGCAATTAAAATGAGTATAGGAACAACAAATGTAAGCATATCTACAGTAAACAGTGCACTGGGCAGGTCAATTAGCGATGTCGGAAGTTTATGCGTTGCGTCAAATGTAAACCAATGGAGCTTTTACAAACCAGTTTCTTTTAATAAATTAAGCGGTTTAGTCGAAGCCGATTATTTTGCTATTGATGATGGATTTACAATCCCGACATATTCTAGCCCTCTTGATTTAATCAATGCTTTAATATCAGGTACAAAATGGACTTATAATAAACCGCAAGGCGGAGCAGGTTCACCTTTCCGACTGGGAGATTTTAGAGGCTATAATCACGCTGCAACTAATTGGTTCACGTTAGTAATGAACGGAGGAGGGGCGAGCGTGGAATATGGTAATAACAGGACTTTCAATATGGGAGTTGAAGTATCTTACCTAACAAACTTTAATAAGTTTCTATTCGCAAAAACGGCTGTAGGAGTTTTAGATGTCGGTTTTATATTGGTGAACAATTGGGCTAACACAAGCAATGGGTATCTTTATAAAATATCTGACATAAGAGATTACTCACAATTGAACATTAATATTTTGAGCGATTTAGGGTTGGGAGATTGGCATATAGTTCCTGTTTTATTCAGTCATTCAGGTCAAGCAAATGATAGCTTATTGTACTTTAATCAAAATTCTACCTTCTACGGGACATTTTACTTGTTACCAGCATTGCCTACTACAATAACCATAATAGGAAGCGGCGGAGGAACTGTGTTAGGAGCTATAAATGTAAGTTTCAATAGCAAAATCATTGCATTCGGCGGATACGGTAATTACACTGTATTTATGGATAGTTTAAAGATACTATTTGAAAATACAAATAACTATGATGTAACATTATACCTTACAGCAACAATGGCTGATGCGTCTACATTTGGCGGTTTAGATTCAACAAACGTTACAATACCTGCTAATGGTTCAATAATAGTTGAATTAGCCCCAACGGGGAAAACCTATGAGTCCGCTACAGGTAGCCCTGTTGTCGATATAACATACTATTATGGAGACTCATCCTTAACGACAAGTTTCGATTTAAACAATTATTAAAAAATAAAAAATTATGTCACTCAAAACAGCAATGGACTTCAAAAACGGAGTCATCACCGACGCGGCTTGCATAGAAGTAGTCAATGCTAACATTGATTATGTGGGCAAAACCGTAAATTTCAACGTTCGTACTTATCTAAATAAGGAAGTAAAAGAACAAGGTTTGGGCTCGATTATCCCAGATAGGCACTATTCAGTAGGTCAAGGAATGAATTTTAATATTCCGCCTATGCCAACTCCTGAACAAATCAATCCGTTTGATAAGTATTTTCTAACGGGAGACTTGAAAACAAATTGCGAAACATATTTATTAACAACCCCAGAGTATAGCGATTGTACAATCATCGCTGAATAAAAATGAAATTGATAGAAATAAAAATCGTACATCAAAACGTACAAGAACTTCTTAATTATTGTAAGAGAAACAAAATCAAAAATTTGCATCTTAATTTGGGTTTATTATCAAATTTGGAAATACTGTCTAAAGAAGTTGAATTGATAAATAAGTGTACAGATCCGGAACTTATCGAGTTAGAAGATAAGGCTATTCAATTAGCCAACGAAAAGAAAAAGGCTGCTGAATCAGCTGGCAAAAAAGAAGATTACGATTTTAAACTTTCCGTTGCGTTGCTTTCAAAAGAAGACAAAGAATCATACGACAAATTAAGGGCGGTTTACGATGAATCAATGCAAGAAAATCGCAACGTGGTTCTTGAAGTAATCGACAAAAAGCAATTAGTGCAAGCGGTTACTGTAGATGACAAGAATTTCATTATCCCTATAGAATTAGGCGTTGATGAATCAGCCGTATTGTCGTTCTTCTTTGATGCAAAAAATTGGGAGAAAAAAGAAGTGTCTAAATCTGATATAAAGGCAGATAAAACTAAAAAGAAAAAGTAATAATCACACACCATGGAAGCACCTAAAGTTGATGAATTTGTCGTAACAAATTCCAGTATATTCAAAAATATACTAAACGATTCATTGACTGAAGTTGTTAGTGCAAATCTTTTGAAGAAGTTGTATTTTAGGGGTATTATTCCCTGTTATATAACAAGGGGGGATGATAGGGACGAAGAGGTTGACGCCGATTATCTCTCCTTGTTTTCTTCAATATCTAAATTTTTTTCGTTGGTTATACGTTTTTCAAAAAGGTTTGAAAATTTTAATTCGGACATAGATTTGATGAAAGAAAACGTCCGACAAAACAATTTGTACTTTGATGAATCAAACATTACCTTAGAAGACCTTCAATATTTATCATACCATTTGTACGACGAAATACGCAAACGCGGGACAACGTTGGTGTTCAAAAGCAAAGGTGAGCTATATAGCAACTCTAAAGTTATGCCAATAGATGGTGAGTTTAGAAGAGTATTAAACTCAAACACGAATGACGAACTGTTAAATTCAAAACTACCTAAAACTAAAATGGGTTGGGTTGTTGGTAATAGTTCTCCGTTGTATAGGGGGATTAATGGAGTAAACTCTTTAAACAAAACAAAAGAAAATACGGCTGACTTTGTAGATGCCAACAATTACTTCGTCACTGAAAACAGCAATGTTAGCGTGAGTCTTTTAGAAGGAAAAGGAGTTTTGATATTATCATCCGATAGCGGTAAATGTGGCATTGGAAGAACTTCTATGTCAGAAGACGCTTCAAACTATCTCATAAAAGTTAGCAGCTCCATTGATTACGAAATAACATTTAGTTTTAAATTAAGAAATCTACAACCAAACGATAAACTAATTTTTGGAGTAGAAGGATTTGATAATTTAAAAAACAAACTAGTTGACGCGTTCATAACTCCAAACGGCGATTCTATCACCGACTTGTTCTTTGATGCTCCACTATCTGGTTTTAGAAACGATGTATGGTATAATGTTAGAGGAATAATACATTGTTATTCCTCAGTCAACAAAGACAATTACACAAACAATTTGAATATTGGTAACAATTTATATTTCAATAACAAGTTTGTGAAATCAATGTTGCCCTTTATTCAGATTGACAGCAACGCGGGAGGAGCTGTTTCCATCTGGAATTACAAAGTTAGACCTCTAGTTTGGGGTACTAATATACTTCCTATGAAAAGCAGAGATGCCAATGCTAAAAGCAATGGGTTTATACAATCATATAATTTGTTTTATATATTCGCTAAGAATAATAACAAGGGCTTGACGGATGAACAAATAACATTTATATCTAACAAATATCTGTTGCCTTATAATTTGAATAACATAACAATATACATTTAACAAGTATTAATAAGAAAGATTTATAGATATGTCAAGATTAAAAATAAGTCCCGATTTGTTCCTTGAAGCTTGTGAGTTAAACAAGCTCCAAAGCTTTATGAAAGAGAACGGATATCTGAAAATTCTAGGGGCGATGATAAAATCTTTTGGAGTTGTTAGAGACTCTAAAAATACTTATCTAAAGGCAACTAAATCGTTAGGTAATGTAAATTCCATAACTTTCAATCCTGGAATTGCTGTTGATTCCAAACTTAATTTAATAACGCTGTCTAATTCTATTAGCGTCATAGTTTCAACCGACGGTTTCAAACATTGGTTCGTTGCTCAATACAAAACAACAAATTTAGAAACTGGTTCGGTAAGCGTAAATGCAAATGGTTCTTTAACGGGAGTTGGAACTAATTTTACAGAAGTTCTACGCGGCGGAAATAATTTCCCCAATAAAGTAAGATTAAATTCAAATCTGAATGTTAGCGATTATGAAGTCTTGAAAGTTATTTCAGACACTTCTGCTATATTAAGCGGGGCGTTTGCTCCTGAAAATAATTTGAGGTACAGCGCAATCGGAACGTTTACACCAGGATCTGAACAAATAAACGACGATGAACTGATATACGAATATGACTCTTGTTCTATTATAGAACTAGTATCAGACGTCGCTCCAATATTAGCTGAAGACCAATATTTTTTAGCCCAAACTGAATATCAAAACGGAGTCTTGGAGATAAAAGATCTTAGAGGAATTTCGGTTTTTAACGATTCAGCTAACGCAAATAAAAATTCACTTAACCCCATTGTTAGCATATTAGACGCGGCTATTCACTCTGAAAGACAATTGTTGATTTCAATTGAACATGGATACAAGATATCTTCGTTCTCATTCTTTCCATTGTCAACTAATAACACGTTTCGCATAACGGGCGGTTGCAATTATTTAGGAGTTGGCTCCATACCTGATAATATGTTCAACGGTTGGATTTTGTTGAATCGCTCAAACATGAAGCGAGCAAAAATAATTTCCAATGCCAACAAAGATTTATCGGTTCCTGATATGGACTCTTCTTTTATTTCTGACACAGAAAATGATTTTGTTATCATACCTGATTTTGACGAAATTGAGTTTGAAGTTTCAGTATCTGGTCAAGCACACCCTGCATACTACAAACTCAACATTGATAACATTTATAATCGCATATCAGTGCCTGTCGATTACGGTAAAAGCACAATATCGTTGCGTTATAGGTTAATAGGTAATGTGAAAACAATTTTACAAAAATTTTGCATTGCTAATTTCAAAAATTTATTGAACGATACTGAAATTTTGTCAGAATCTTCTTTTGCGATTAATATAAACAAAATAACAACAACCCGACAATACTCATAAAATTATGATGATATACTTAACAGGCTCGTCCTCTTCACTCGTAAAGTCTGGAGGAGAATTTCCTCAAACAGACCCAATGAGGAGCCTTGGCGGATTTGTTTCTTCTTCTCCCGTTCCCAATGCAGCCGTGAATGTTTTATTTGATTTAATATCTTCTTTGACAATCGAAAAAAGACAAAAAGAAACTATTGGAATTTGTTTGGTTAATAAGTTTGATTTTCCCGTAAAAAACGTGACTTTGAAAATTATTGGTGACGACACTAATTTAGCCGAGTTTAAAGTGGCTGCGGTTCCTGTGGGGAATGAGTTATTTATGGAGAAAATATCTAGCAGATATCAAGAACCAATACAGGCAGAGTTCTTTTCAGCCGCGTTTTATAGAGCGGGGGTAAATTTAAAAATAGTCAAACCTGCGGCGGTAGGTGAATCTTTTGTATTGTATCCGTTTGATGTAATGTGTGAATCTATTTCCGAAGGGATGTACGGTACTTATAGTGCTATTGACTCGGCTCTTGAAGATACAGATTATACGGTTAAGCGGTTAACGGATGATACTATGAGGATTGAACGCACGGACGAGATGGTTATTTCAGTGCCTGAGACATGCTCCTTTATAACGGACGGTGAATTAGTATTGCAATTCGACGGGGAGTATAAAAACAAAGCTGATAACTCTGTTGCTTTGACTAATAACGACGAGCCATTTTTGTCAGGCGGGGCAATAGGAATTTGGGTACAAAGGTTGATTAAAAAAAGTAGCAATAAAACAGATGAGGTTTTATTTGCCGAATATAAGGCTAAAACAATAAACAATACGGGTGAAGAAGTTGAATTTATTTTAGAATACGACTTAATTGAAAGTGAAAATTTTGACCCAAATTATCAAAAAGAATCTTATTCTTAAAACAAAATAATTATGTCTGGATATATTGATACCAAAAATTTAATAATAGCCGCTTTGTTAGGCAGGCCAGTTGGAACTGAAATAACTCCAGCAAGTGAACAAGCGTATGCTTTGAGCATGTTAGATTACATCCGCGGTTTGGAATTGGCGACTCAGTCTTCGTTAACAGGTTTTGCTATTGCTAATACAATCCCAATACAACCCGATACTTCGAGGGTGAGTTACATATCTGGAGTCGGCAAAGGCAGCACAATTACATTTGCTAATTTCCATGATGTAAACGGTTCCAAGATAACTATTACGACTCCTGTTGATTCAGGTGTTATAGCAATACTCATGTGGAATACAAAATATTGGGAAGTTAAGACTTTTGAAACAAATGTTACCGCTGTTTATCAAACTAACAATTACACAAGAACTTTAAACGTGAGAAAAACATACGCTTTAAAGTCAGATATGCAAGCAGATTCATTATCCTCAATTGGTGTAGACGGGTTGGATATTAATTACGGAGAAATCGTTTCAGTGAAAGGAGACCCAACATTTTCTAATAATGGGTTTTACTCAAAAATATTTGAGGGTTGGGAATTGCAACCATTCTTGGGTTACGTTAATCCTCCAGTTAGATTGATTCAAATAACAGGCGAAGAACCAGACCCACGCGCTCTACAATTGGGAGATAAATATTTTTCGGTAGCCGATAAAAATATTCATTCCATAATACGCCCAGATGGAGATTTTTTGTTCGACGACGGGGTTACGCCAGTCAGCGGTACAATTTATGTATACAACAATTTGAGTTATGTATGGGACGGCACCAACTTAATATAAAACTTGATTACTTATCATTTAAAAGAGCGAGCTATTCATGCCCGCTCTTTTTGTTAATAAACTTTCTATCTGCGTTCAACTACTTATATGAAAGAGCTTTCAAGTTTGCGTAGGATGCTTTAAAATCAACATTTTTAGTTCAAAGTTTAAGTCTAACGTGTGAGCTCTGTTTCGGTCTGAACAAGGGGTGGTCTATTAACAACTCACGACTTTCATACTGTAAAAGTAACCCAAAGAGGGGAGAGGGGGTGGTCTTCTTCTTTATCCTTCCTCCTGTAAAATATTAAGAAAATGAAACAGCCCATTGTGACCATTGAAAGAATAAGTAATTTTGAGTTCAGTTTTGCTAAATCAACTAAGATTGGGTTGAAACACGTTGGGAAAGCACTTTCGTTCAAAAACCCCGACCCATACGCCGCTAAGAAATACAGCGAAATGTTTGATAAGCGTATTTATACATTTAAGATTGGAATGTTGAGCGTATTGGAGGCTTATTTAAAAGAAAACGACATTACGTACGATTTATACAATTATGAATATACACTTCCAACGGGAACGGTTATTGATTCTCGTATGTCGGGAAAATATGACCACCAATCTGAAGCAGTTGAAGCGTTTTTTGAGAAAAGATTTGGCATCATTGTAGTTCCAACCCGAGGCGGTAAAACTTTCATCGCTTCAGAAATAATACGGATATTTAATAACAACAACCCAACCGATAAGTTTTTATTTATTGTCGATACAGATGTGTTGTTCAGTCAAGCCGTTGGAGATATAAAGGAGTTTTTTGAGCCATACGGCGGTATTGAAATTGGGGAAATACGGGCTGGCAGAATAGACACGAATCATTTAGTTACAGTGGCTATGATTCAAACCGTTCAACAAGCGGTATCGACGCGTTGCAAAGACAAGGCAAAAAAGAAAAAGATGTTGGAGTATTTAAAACATTTGAAATTTCTTTGCATCGATGAAATACACGACAACTGTTCAGACACAAGATTGTCTATTTATAAGAAATGTCATAAGATTGATTATTTGCTTTGCCTTTCAGCAACTCCATACCGTGCTAATTCGTTTATTCAAAATTTAAAACTTCAGGCTTGGTCAGGCGGAATAGTTTACACTATTAAAGAATCGACATTAAGAGACCGAAAGGTATTGAGCGACTATAAAGTATTCATGCTGCTATTAGACCATAACCAAGTTGATTACGGGGCTGAAATGGAGGACAATACCGATTACAACGAATATCGCAAAAAGATAATATTCGAAAATGTGATACGCAACAATGCATTGTTTCACGTTATAGACATATTGAAACGCTTAAATTTGAAGACATTGATATTGTTTCAGAGTATTGAACATGGTAAAAAGATTTCCAAAGCAAGCGGCATTAAGTTTATACACGGCGGTACTAAAACCGAAGAGCGCGAAGAAGCAAAAAATAACTTCTTGAAGGAAAGCGGCGGATTCTTGTTAGCTTCCGGAATATTCAAAAAGGGGGTAACGGTAAGCGAGGTTGAAGTATTGATAAATGTAGACGGAGGTTTGGAAGACGCGAACACAATACAAAAGAAAGGGCGTGTTTTAGGAACAACCGCTACTAAAGACAGAAGCCTGATAATCGATTTTTTTGACGTATATTCGCTGTATTTTAGCGAACATTCCGAAACAAGGTTAAATACTTATATTAAGGCAATCGGGGAAGACGAAGTCGGAATTTTAGACACTTCAGTTGATGATTGTTTCCCCACACTTGAACGTTGGATAGCTAAATGGTTTAGAATATAAAAATGAATAAGAGAAGACAAAAATTATTTAGGTACGCGGTTGATACTTTAATTGAGTTACTAGAACAAATCACAAAAAACAAACACCCGCTAAAATGTAATGATAACGACGTAAACAGCTTCAATAATTTTATGGATTATTTTGGCGACGAGATAGGAGAAGACTTTATAAGGAAGTTTCTTGAGTATGGGATGCAGAGCTGGTTTAATGACGGATCTGACATTGATTACTCCCGTCGTGTACGAATTAGTTGGATATTTGGAGCCAGTGCTATAAAGCGTTGGAATATGTGCTCTATGGAAACGAATGTCTTTATGACTAGAGCGGGTATAAAAATCCGGCATCGCATCAACGTTATTAAGAAAAACTCTAAGATTAACGAACTTGTCGTCACCCTGATTCAAAGGGAAGAAAAACAAAAAGCTTTACATTTAAACACCGACCGAGGATTTTTATGGTGCATAGCAACTACAACGTTGTACTTCCATAAAAGTTCCTTTTGTGTGATGTGTTCCAACAAGAACGAATGCAAATTACTATTAAAACAAGAATACAATAAAGTATATATAAAAAGGGGATATGGCGAATAATAAACTGGCTGAGAATTTTATTGTAGAGTTATTGGCTGTAGCACTTCAGAAACGCACCATAATGGATATTGCTAAGCAATATCTGAAATATTCTTACCTGCAAGAGGAGTCTGAGAAGAAAATGTGGCAATGGATATCTAAACGGTATGATAAAACGGGCGTGGTGCCAACGATAGGTCAACTGCAACAAGAATTTATTGATGATGAAGACATACTCAATAAAATAGTAGAAATAAAAGATTTTGAACCTACCAACGAAAATGAAGCTGAACTGATAGTCGAGACTTTTGAGAGATACATTAAACAAATGAAATTTCTTGAGGCTAACGATAAAATAGTTGAAGCTTATAATAGAGGAGAAAAAGATGCGTCATATGACTTGTTAATAAAGTACGCCGACGACATAGCTAAATTTAGTATCCAAAATGCAAAGTTTGAAGCTGTTTTTAATGATTTTGAAGAACGCCAAACAAAACGTAAATCTGAAGACTACAATTTTCGTTTTAAGGTTCCCACTAATATTGATGAACTTGATTACAGGTTGGGAGGTCAGTTTGGCGGTCCGGAAACAGGGGAATGTGTATTATGGTTAGGAGATTCAGGCTCCGGAAAATCTCAATGTTTAGTAAGCGTTGGAGTAGCAGCCGCGCGTAACGGTCACAGAGTAGCACACTTTCAATTAGAAGGCACGAGGGAGCAATGCTTAAATAGGTACGATGCCGCTTGGACGGGTACCTTATATTCAGATGTCAAGCTTGGTAACATATCTGATAAACGGATGGAGATATCAAAGAAGATTATCAAGAAACTCCGCAAGTCCGACATATTGGTTTCTTCCGAAGAAAGCTTCAACGCTAAAACATTGGTTGATGTTCACCGCGAGTTAAAGGAAATGGAGAAAGCCTATGGTAAAATTGATGTTGTAATTATAGATTATTTAGAACTTCTTGAAGTCGGCGATGGTCACAACTATTCTCCAAGTGAAGAGCGGTTCAGACAAGCTAAATTAGCAAAGGGCATGAAACAATTGGCGATGGAATTTAATGCCGTTGTGCATACCGCAACTCAAAGTAACTCCATTCCGGAAGAACAACGTAATGACCCAGCGTTTTTGATAACTCGTTCCAACTTATCAGAAGACCGTGGAAAAATAAGACCGTTTGATATTTTCATAACGATAAATCAAACTCGGGATGAAGCCAAAGAAGAAATGATGAGATTAAATACAGATAAATTAAGAGATTACAAGAACGGAGACCCCATATTCATATATAATAATTTCTCGTTTTCGAGATTTTACGACCGTAAAAAGACGTTAAATGCAGACTGGAATGATTAAATATATTTAGCAAGTATTATATATCAAACAGTCCGAGTTATGGTTATAGCAATAATATATAAAACAACACATTTGCCTGATGGGAAAATATACATTGGACAGCACAGGATAAAAAATCAAAAAACGCTTGATTCTAATTACTTGGGTAGCGGTTCCGAGTTATCATTAATTATTAGCAAATACAGAAAATTGTTTGGAAGGAAATTTATTGTTAATTTTGAACGAGAAGTTTTGCATTATATCAAAGTTGATAACCAAAAAGTAATTGATAAGTTGGAAGAACATTACATAAGGAAATACGATTCTTGTAAATTAGGATATAACATATTACCAGGAACTGCCAATAATTTCGGAATGGGGTCTATGTCTAGATTAACTTCAGTCCGTATAAAAATTTCAAAATCTAGAAAAGGTAAATATTGCGGAACCGAACACCACATGTTCGGGAAACATTGGGATGAAGAAACCAAATCATTAAATTCCGAATCTAATAAGGGAAAACAAGCGGGTGATAAACACTGGAATTATGGAAACCATTGGAGTTTAGAACATAACAAATCGCAATCCGATTTAATGAAAGGGAAACAACTTTGGTTAGGCAAAACACACACAAAAGAAACAAAATTAAAGTTATCCGCACATTTCACAGGTAAAACTTGGAGTGAAAATTCTAAAATAAAAATGTCTAATTCTATGACGGGAAATAAAAATCCATTATTTGGTAAGATTAGAATAACTAATGGCATTTTAAATTCATCTTTGGGTAAAGATGAAGAAATACCCGCTGGATGGAAGAGAGGATTAACTGAGAAAAGAAACAAATGAATAAAATAGACGATTCAGATTTAAAGGGGCTACTTGTTAACAGCAAGTTGAACACAAGAGGACAGTACATTTGCGACTGTCCTTTTTGTGGGAAAGCTCAGCATTTTTATATATCAAAATTAACTCAAAGATGGGACTGTAAAAAATGTTCTGAATCGGGCTCAATATACAAACTGCTCCGTTTCCTCAATAAGTCATACCTATTAGAAGGCGCGACAATCGAATTTAGGGATTCAATCAATGGAGTTGGTTTTGTCGAAGAAGATGAAAAAATAACACTTGAAGATTTGCCAGTTGTTAAAATGCCAGCAGGTTGGAAAGTTTGTGAAAGTAGTAAGTATTTATTCAGCAGGGGGTTGAATAAAAGACATTATATAAGGTACCAATTTGGAGAAGCTAATATAATATCGAAATACAAGGGGTATGTTTTATTCCCCATATACGATAACTCTAAGATACGAGGGTTCGTGGGTAGGTGGGCTGACAAAAAAGTTCCAAAAGATAAGTTGCGGTACAATAATAGTCCCGGAACTGATTTTTCAAAACTGTTGGACGGGTTTGACGAAATTATAAAAGATGTAACTAATACGGTAATATTGGTTGAAGGCAGATTTGATAAAGTAGCGGTTGACAGAGTTCTTGAACTTGATAATTGCGACGCCATAAAATGTTGCTGCACGTTCGGTAAGAAAATAAGTCCATGGCAAATAGCAAAGCTAAAAAGCAAGGGTATTATAAATGTCATATTGCTTTACGACTTTGACGCATTGAAGGAAATAAAAAAATACGGCTTTGAACTGGAAAAAAACTTTTTTACAAATATAACATATACGTCTAAGAAAGATATCGATGAGTGCTCCAAAGAAGAGGCACTTGAAGTATTCACCAGATTACGAAGACCAAGAGAATTTAGCGAGAATATTATTTCAAAAGTAAAAATGTGATGGACGAAGTTAAGTCAAGAAATTTATCGGTAGCGGGCTATTTTGAAGTAGTTCAAAAAGAATATTTAATTGCCGATTTTAAACGCAAAATATATTACAATGTCAAGGATAAGCAATATTACCAAAAAGTGATGTCGTTTAAAGCTGATAAGATTAATAATATAGCCGAGCGAAATAACCTTAACAGCGTGCTAAATGACAAACTAACGAGGGATAAGGTTCATTCAGAATTATTTGATGCCAAAGGAAATCCTACTTTTAGGATGACAGAATCAGATTTTGTCAATTATTATTTAGCGGGAAGTGAATTTTCATATTTAGGTAAAGTATGGATTTTAAAAAATCAAATAGATTTTCGCACGTTTAAGCTTTATTGCGAAATAACAGGCGAGACGTTGGAATTGGACAGTGATGACATTTGCCGAATATTGTAGTGATTTATTGATAATTCTTGATTTATTTTTAAAATAAGTTAAATCTTTGGGTGAAAATAAAAATAATCAAGAAAACTCTAGGTTTGTATCCAAAAATATATTATCTTTGTATCATAATTGTAATACCAAATTGTAAATTTAAATGGAAAACAAAAAGAAAATGTCTGAAGTGCTCTACGACAGATACGAATATTTGGCTAAAAAATACGCCAATAAAATTTATTCATACTCCGAACTGTCTTACGAATACGAAGACCTGTTACAAGAATTTAAGATTAAAATTTTCACTTCAATCAAATCTTACGGTAAGCGTTGGGAGAAATACAAACTTGAAGGTTATGCCAAGCCCGTCCCATTGCGTTATTATTTAGAAGCCGCCTGCTCGAACAAGACCAAAGATTTTATGAAATATATAGCCCGTGAAAATTACAAGGTACGGATGGACGATATTGAATATGATTTTGGTTCAGACATTGATACTTACATTTCACCCGAAGAAAACAAATTCATTTTAAACGGTATAAATTTATTGGAAGGATTGACTGGAATTAACAGGGTTATATTCTCGCTGTATTTAAAAGGTTGCACCAACAAAATTATCTCCAAAGTTTATAATAACAGTGAGCCAATCAAAGGGGTGCTTTATAACGACGACGATCCCTTCACCCCAGACGAAGTAATAGAAATGCACAAAGAGTTTTTGCTAACTAAGTACGGCTCTGAACTGCACCGAGAAAGAGAAATTTACAAGACATATAGTTACGAAGATTAAATGTATTTAACAAAATAGTTTTAACAAATAAAAAAAATCGAACAAAATGACAAAATTAACCGCTCCCACTAGCAAGAAATTGACTGCATTGGGATTCAAAGCAAAAAACGAAGAAGACGCAAAAACTGAAGTAAACGCGTTTTTAATTAAAAATGGTATTGAAGGCATGGAAGATGAAGATCTTGAAACTTTGATTGATCTTGCAGAATCATTTGTTGACGTTGATGAAACTCCAGACGCCGAGGGGCAATCGGGAGAAACTGAAGAAGAATTGGAAGAACTTTCAAAAGAAGAAGAAATTCCAGCCAAAAAAGCAGCGTCAAAAGTAAACGCCAAAAAACCAGTTGTGGTTGAAGAAGACGAAGAAGAAGTTCCAGCAAAGAAAGCCGTAGCAAAACCAACCGCTAAGGAAACTGCAAAACCCGCCGCCGCTGCAAAAACAAAACCTGTTGTTAAAGAAACTGCCAAAAAGGAAGAAGTAGCAAAAACTGCCAAACCTACCAAATTGAACCCTAAAGATGTGGAAGAAGACCGCGTACATTTTGAGTTCTTGAAAGCGTTGTTTCCTGACGAAGATTACTTGTATGCTTGGATTAGCAATGCCGGAGTTACCGTTAAATATAAGGGTAAAAATTCCAACCGCGCTGTATTATCTTTGGAAAACGGTTCAATGAAAGCAGATGGTACTTTTGTAGCAACATTGTACTTGCCTACATTTAATGGACATGTTGACGGGTTAACCGAAAATGGTATTGACCACGAAATTTGTTGGTCCGGAGTACCTTTCATCAAAGCGTTGGACATTGATGAATTGAACGAAATATTGGCAGCTTTATTGCCAAACATTGAAGCATCTGTAAATAAACTTGACAAAAAGTTAGGTGAAAACAGAAACAAAATGGAAGAAAACTTGAAAAAGTCAAGTAAAGCTGAACCTGCAAAACCAGCCGTTAAGGAAACTGCAAAACCAGCCGCTAAAGCCGTTGTAAAAACTCCTGTCGCTCCAGTAGTTGATAAAGTTGCCGCTGCAAAAGCAAAAATTGCCGAAGCAAAAACCAAAACTAAAAAAGTGGTTGTTGAAGAAGAAGAATAGTCAAAGCATATTTTGATAACTAATGTAATAAGAAGAGTGCTTTGCGGCACTCTTTTTTTATGCCCCAAAGTTATTAGTTATATAGAATAACAAATTAAAAAAACATATAAAAAAATGAAAGACATTAACAATGCGCTTATTCCCGAATTAGGAATAATGAAGACTCCTAAATTTTCCGAGATGTATCCGGCATTAAATAAATGGATGTTGGACAATTTAGATATTCAAGATAGCCGAGTTGGCAAAACAAAAGAGCTTCTTGATTTCAAGACAATGCTTACAAATCCGTATAATCGTTGCGTGGGTGGATTCGGTAGAGATATAAACATTTTCTTTTTACTTGCCGAAGCAATGTGGATATTTAATGGTAAGAAGGATGTTCACTTCCTTACACTATTCAATAAAAAAATGTCTGACTTTTCAGATGACGGAAAGACATTCCACGCGCCATACGGGTTCAGATTAAGACATTGGGGAGTCAGGGCTGAAGATACATTTTTGGAAGAAAATATGAATGTGGCTCAAGGGCATGACCAAATCGCTGACGCGGTAAAAATACTGAATGAAAATTCGGATAGCAGGCAGGTCGTATTGCAGATTTGGAACCCAGATTTCGATTTAGGAGCTAAGACAAAAGATACACCGTGTAATGATACTTTGATGGTGAAGGTAAGAAAAGGAAAGTTAATATCCACCATACAAAACAGAAGCAACGATTTGCATTGGGGATTACCTACGAACATTTTTCAATTCAGTTTCTTGACCGAGTTATTTGCTAATTGCATAGGGGTTGAGTTAGGTACTCAAACTCATAATTCGCAAAGTTTGCATATTTATGAATGGAACGAAACTGCCTCAAAAATGAAAGACGCTTTTGAAATCAGAGAAGCGCAACAATCTATGGGACATATAACTTCGCAACCTGAATTGTACGAAGTATCACATTCAAAGAAAATTGATTTTAACTTTGAACATGAAGTTCCAGGAAATAGGTTGAGGGAAATAGATATACATTTGAATTTGATTATTGATAACTTAACGAAGCTTGCAGCGGGAGAAACGGCTTCGCTTATTGAACTTCAAGAGGTATCAAAGTTTTCAAAGTATTTGTATTTAGCGTATAATCTTTGCGCAATTTATTTACGTTACAAAAAACTTCTTGCTGATAAGAATAATGACGCTCAATTATTGCGAGTTGGATCTTTGCAACTGATTGATTCTTGCGTTAACAATATTGATCCTGAAATGTCAAATTTGGATATTGTAGTGCTCGCTAAGAACTTTTTTGCATCAAGGTTAAAGGATTACACACACGAATACTTAGGTAAATTGTAATGACTGAAAACTTACTGAATTGGGTTAAAGAAAACAAGTTAATGGTGTCGGAATCAGATAACAATGGTTCCGACATTATTATTGTTGAAGGAGTTGGGAAGTATTTGTATTTAAAGCCATTTGACGGTAAAATAATAGACGATGATTTTAGTTTCATTTTGTCAGATGATGAATACAATTTATTAGACAATAAAGAAGCCGACTTTATATTGTTCGAGTTCGGCGGTAGGTTTTATTGCTCCGGACTAATAAAGGGCAAAAACAAATACAATGAGCTAATATTCAAACCCGAGTTCAACGATTTCAAGTACAAGGGTGCTACAAGCGAACCATTAGTAATGGAGTTCGCACATTTAGGGGTTCATTCAGAATACGAGATTTTGAACGGTAGCGGGATATGCCAATTATGGTCAGATAAAGCAAAATTTTTAGGGCATAAGTATTTAGGGATATGCGACAAAAATACTCTGGCGGGAGCGCTGGCGTTTCAAACCGCTTGTGACAAGAATAAAATAAAATGTATATTGGGCGAAACCATTACGGTAGCAAAAGGCTACGACGAGTCAGTGGAAATACAAGAAACATTTGAATTGAAATTCTTTGTTTTAAATTATGAAGGTTGGAAAAATCTACTTCTGATAAATAAGGCTGTAAACGTGGATTTTTCGGGCTTTATCCCTGAAGAGTTACTTTATGAGTACGGCGCTGGATTATGCTTGGTAATACCTAAAGAAAGTGAATTCAACTACTTTAAAGATGACAGGACTCACTGCATTAAATTAATCAATAAATACAAAAAGTATTTCGACGAAGTATATTACCAAATAGATACTGTCGAATATTCTTCAACCACATTATTCAAAAAACATTTATCGAACATAGATAAATATATTTGCCAATACAGAAAATATCTGAACCCAATATTGATAAATGATAGTTACTATTTGGACAAGGAAAACGGTAGCTTGAAATCGTTATTGAACAAAATTGACGGCAGGGCAGACGCCGAAAGTGAATCACAGTTTTACAAAAGTTTTCAAGATACGGTTGAGTCATATTCTGAATGGTTAGAAGATGTGGAAGCACTGGTAGAGGTAGTACTTTTAGGTATTGAAAATTCAGTTGAGCTTTCTGAACAAGCGAATATGAAGATAAACACCAGCGAAAGGAAACTTCCGTTGTTTGAGGTTGATGACGTTAAATCGTCTTTCTTTGAACAACTACAAGTTGGGATTGAAACACGCTTATCTCATTTAAGTAAAGCAGATATGGATCTTTATTTGGAGCGTCTAGAAACTGAATGTAATGTCATTGTTCCGAACGGTCTTTGCGATTATTTTATGATTCACTGGGATATTTGCCGTTGGTGTAGAGAAAATGATATAATGGTAGGTTCGGGGCGTGGTTCGGTATGCGGTTCTTTGGTAGCTTATCTACTAAGAATAACAGATGTAGACCCAATAAAATATGATTTATTGTTTGAACGTTTTTTAAATGAAACTCGTGTATCTGGGGAGCGCGCAAAGAGTGCTGATAGTATGCCAGATATCGACGTAGATTTCCCAACAGAATTTAGAGATAGCGTAAAAAACTATATCAAAGAAAAATATGGTCATTCATATACTTGCGTTATCGGTACATATACCCGAATGAAATTAAAGACTTGTATAAAAGACTTTGGAAAAATTAAGGGGTTGTCTTTTGATGACACAAATGCTTTGACTAAAGACATTGACGATTGGCAACAAGAGTCTTGGGGAGACCTTATAGAATATGCCACAAAATCAAAACGGTTATTCAAGTTCATACAAACATATCCGGAGTTGGTTCATACTATCAAATTTGCGGTGTTTCAGTGCCGAGCTGCGTCAGTTCACCCTTCGGCGGTCGTAATTGTACCTAAGCAAAATTTGGAGGGCAAAGACATAGATTTATTTGAATGGTTGCCTGTTAAGAAAATTGACGGTTTGTTGGTTTCAGAATGGGAAGGTAAATACATGGACAAGTCAGGATTCTTAAAAGAAGACATTTTGGGACTCACTCAGCTTGATAAGTTCCAAAAGATAATAAAGTTAATCAAGGCAAATTACGGGGTTGACATTGACACAAACGAAATACCTTTTGACGACGAAAATGTATTCAAAATGTTCAAGCGCGGTTGGAATGAGGACGTATTTCAGTTCGGTACAACGGGGTTGATGAGTTATTGCCGGAGCGTGAAACCTGACAATCTAGAACATTTAATAGCCATGACAGCCGTATTCCGTCCTGGTCCTATGGAAAGTAATGCTCACCAAGATTACTCCGATATAAAGAACGGGAAGAAGAAACCTCATTATGATTTTGGGTTACAAGAAGTGACCGAAAGCACTTCGGGGTTGTACATATATCAGGAACAAATTATGAAAGCGGTTCACGTTCTTGGTGGGCTGTCATTGGTAGAAGCTGACGTATTAAGAACCGTTATGAAGAAAAAAGACAAAAAAGCTATGGCGGCTATGTCTGAAAAATTCATAAGTGGTGCTGTTTCTAGAGGTTGTTCAGAAAAAGAAGCAAATGAGATTTGGGACAAACTTGACAAGTTCTCTGGATATGGATTTAATCGCTCCCACGCAGCCGCATACTCAATAATGTCATATTGGAGCCAATGGTTCAAGGTAAATTATTCGTTGGAGTTTTGGACTACTTCTTTGCAACACGCAAGCGAGGTAGACATACCTTTCAGATTAGCGGAGATAAAAAAGATTGGTGAAGAAATTGAAGTGCGTCCGCCTGATGTAAACTTTTCAGATCAAAACTTTACGTGCGACCATAAAAATAGGCGTATATTCTTCAGCCTTACAAAAATAAAAGGCGTTGGCGATGTAGCCGTATCTAATATAATGGAGACACGCGCCAAAGGCGGCAAATTCTTTGATTTGGAAGAGTTCGTCAGCAGAGTTCCTAGCAAGGTGAACAAGGGGGTTATAACAAATTTGATACTTGCAGGAGCATTTGACTTGATTGAAGATTTCAAAGCACCATTACAAAGAAAAATATTGTTAGTGTGGTATTTCAATCTCAAAAGAGTGCCGCTGCCTGATATTTATAATTCCCCCGAAGCTGATAAAAATACATTTTGGGTGTTCGAACAGAAACGTCTTACGGGGTTCGGTGATGTGGATTACGAAACAATGATTAAAGACTCCATACCGAGCAAAAGGATAGCGGGGTTGTACGTAGCGGGAGATGAATTCAATAAAGCGAAGGAGGGCAGCGAAGTTGCCGTAGCAGGCAAGGTTATAGCGGTTAACGAACGTAAAACTAAGAATGGTAATATGCTTTCAATAAATCTAGAAAGCAACAACGCTATGATAGGAGTCACCGTATGGCCAGATACATGGGCTGACATGACAGAAGAAGTCACCGATCTGAACGGCAAGGTTATAGTAGTTAACGGAAGGGTTAAGATGGATACTTACCGTGGTCAAAAGGGGTTATTTTCTTGGGATAAAACAAAAATATATATAATATCATAAATCATGCTAAAGAAAATTTTTGAAGGAGATTATTTAAAGAGATTGGATAATATAATCCAATGGCAAGAAGTTGACGTAATCAAGCACGAGAGCGTAACTCAGCATTCTTACAAAGTTTTAGTGTTCGCTACAATAGCGTTAGAAGACATATTCGGAAATTCCGACAATGTTGAAGTATTAAAGTACAAATTGGATGTTATTCGACAATCCGCTTTACATGATTGGGATGAATGTTTATTGCGCCGAGATATATCCCACGAAACTAAGTATAACGATTTCAATGGCAATGCATTGAGGTCTGAATTGGATAGGTTATCAGGGCATTTAGCAGATAAACATTTTACTGAGCAAAAACACACTGGCGATATATCAGAATTTCCGGAAATAACTTCGGCTTCTAAAATGTTGAAAGATTACATACAAAATCCGGTATATGCTGTGAAAAAGTTTGTTAAATGGTGCGATTGGTTAGCTGTTGAATTTTATGTAATTAGGGAAATAGCGTTGGGTAATCAAGACTTCAAAAATAGGATAGACTACATTGACGGACGCCAATTTGAAGCTAAAGCTGAATTGGTTGAAGTGTTGTTGGAAAAGTTTCCGGCAAGTGCGTTAAACTTTGAAAAAATAATGGAATTTTAAACATAAAAGTTATAAGAAATGAGCAAAGAAGAACAAGGGAAAATGACAAAGGAAACTATTGAAGAAATACTTTCCGCGGTTACAGAAATACTTGTAAAAAAGAATTTAGATTACGGCGGGGCGTCTTTTGATTTAGGAACAAACGGGAACATGGTACACATCTGGGACAAAGCCAGAAGGTACAGGAGTTTAGTTGAAAAACAAATGAAAGGTGTGCAACCAAATTTTGAAAGTTTGGAAGATACTCTGAAAGATATTGTAGGTTACGCAGTAATCGGTTTACATATTCTAAAATCTGACCAAAATGGTTAAGTCGATAACGGTAGGCGAGTCTACCTACAAAATGATTTTTGATGAGTTTGATGAAGAAGTTGATATTGACTCTTTGTTGAAAATTGACTACTCAAACTTGATTGGCGAAATAATAACATTCCCCGTTATCGTTAACAGATTTGGGAAAATGTTAGCCGACATGGAAGCGCAAGTTTCTGAAAAGAAATTGAATGTGGACATATTTGAGGCTAAAGTGAAGGAACGTCTCAGAATTGAGATAACTAATCAAAAAGGAGGCAAGGCGGCAACGGTTGACGAGCTCAATTCGGCAATCATGTTAGATAAGGGGTTTCAAGCGATGAAGAAATCTTTTATTGAAACTCAAAAAAATCGAGACTACATTCAGAGCGTATTTTGGAGTTCTAAGGACAAATCAGGCAAGCTCGATAAATTGTCGATGAGCATGCAAACGGGGGACATTACTGATGATATGATTCAGGGCAAAGTTAATAATATAGTAATCAAAAAAACAAGAAAATTAATCGATTAATTTAAGTAAAATGACAGAAAAAAGTTTTCGTAGCCAATTTAAAGCTACACCGATTAAACAGTTGAAAAAACATGTCGAAGATGATAACACTCTTATTGGCGCAAGCAATAATGAGTACTTGACTCTTGAAGACGGTAAAACAACTAAGATAAGAATGTTCCCGCCACATCCTGGAATGGAAGATTTTTATGTTGCTAAAAAATGTTATTGGTTAAGCTTCGCCAAAAAAGACGGAGACATGGGACGCGGTACGGTTAACGACTCAAGAGTTCACGGCGGTACTAAAATGGATGTTGTTGAAGAGTATTCCAAAATGGCTACTAAATTTTGCGCTAAAGACAGCGACAAATTGGAAGCGTTGACTGGAGATAAAGATTCTTTGAAACCTTCTTACAGTTGGATGGCTTATGCCTCTAAAGTTGTATCCGATGAAGAACTGCACCCTATGTTGTGGGAATTTAAGAAAATGGTTCGTGACGCCATGAACAAACTTGCCTTTTCTGAAGAAGACGATGACGCCATCGAAATTGACCCATTCACCGACCCAGACGAAGGTCTACCAATCTTGGTGAAGTATATGAAAAACCCTAACCGCAAAAAGGGCGAACAGTATTACGAAACATCATTCCCTAAAAAGAATATTGCCTATCCTCTTTCTGACGAAGTGCTTGAAGCTTTTATGTCTTTGAAACCACTGAACGAGGTAATCGGTAAGTACAATATGCGTGAGTTTGACCGCGCGGTTGAAGGTCTTCAAAACTTCGACGAAACAAACGAAATTGGGTTGTTCGAAAACGAAGCTTGGATTGAAAAGCTTGAAGAAATTCGCGCTCAATACGATGCCGTTGACGATTCAGAAGAAGACGCAAAACCTGCTAAAAAAGCAGTAAAGAAAACGGTTGAAAAGGAAACTTCAAAACCAACTGCTAAAAAGAAAGCGGTTGACGACGAAGAAGAAGAAGCTCCTGTAAAAAAATCTGTTAAGAAAAAAGCAGGCGACGAATTTGATGACATGGATAGGGAAGAACTGAAGGAATATATTGCTGAAAACGAACTTGATGTTCGTGTCAAGAAATCATACGAAGACGACGAAATCCGTGACTTGATTCGTGAAGCTATGGCAATCACAACAGCCGCTGAAAATGCACCTGAAACGGGCGACCAGTTCGATGATATGGACAGAGAACAATTGAAAGAATTTATTGCCGAAAACGATTTGGACGTTCGGGTAAAAAAATCCTTTGAAGACGATGAAATTCGTGTCTTGATACGGGAAGCCGTGGGGGGAGTTGTTGAACCAGAACCTGAGGTTGAAGAACCAGAAGAAGTTAAGCCAAAAGCAAAAATGTCTTTGAAAGATATTCAAGACAAATTAGCAAAAAGCAAATAATTCGTAACATTCTAAAAATTGAGGGTTGTTAGCAATAGCAACCCTTTTTTATAAAAAATATATGGCTAATATAACAGACGATATAATCAAAAGATTCAATAACGAAGACGTTATTAAGCTGTCCGATAAAGACGGTTTTAAGGAGATGAAGAGTTGGGCTCACACGGGTAGTTCAGAGCTGGACTATAATCTAAGGATAATGGGATTCCCCACAGGCATAATCGAAATTGCCGGACCGAGTCGTTCCGGAAAGACCACGCTTGGCTTGACAGGTATGAAACATTTTTTAAAAGAAAATCCTGAGCTTGGGGTTGCCGTTATATTATCAAGCGAAAACCGAGACAGCAAAGAATACGCAGTTCAGCTTGGAATTAACCCGAGCAAGATTATCGTTATGAAGATACGGTACGTGGAAAAGATGTTCATGATGGTTAAGAAATTATTGGATGATGTTGATACGTTATTCAAAGAATATAAAATGGGAGAGCCGAAGTTTTACTTTCTGTGGGACAGTTTAGGAGCCACATTGAGTAAATCCGAACTAGACACTATGGAAGAAAATACCGACACTTTATCAAAGAAATTTATTAAGGGCGACGATATAACTGAAATGAAGCACGAAAAGATAGGGGCGTTTGCTAAACCAGCGAAAATGTTTGCT
>Ga0302285_10000095_pt1 | contig 52626 bp, 51 predicted proteins | sample III_Fen_E2_2_FD_200455 | JGI IMG/M metagenome (GOLD analysis project Ga0302285, IMG submission 200455) | Peat permafrost microbial communities from Stordalen Mire near Abisko, Sweden - III_Fen_E2_2 | ecosystem: Environmental > Terrestrial > Soil > Wetlands > Permafrost | place: Sweden: Abisko... | reverse complement strand
ACGATAGATTTGATAAATGGTATCAGAATACTAAAGGAAATCTCACAAAGAATTTTCAATTCTGCTATATCGGTTTCTTTGATACGGTAAATGTAATGAGAGCAAAAGCATTCACTACACTATTCAAGGAGAATAAGTATAAAATTCCTATGAAAATATTCGGTAAAGGTACTGAGATTCTGAAAAAGATAGAAGGAATGCCGAATATAAATATCGAAGAAGGCTTCATAAAAGGAGATTCCCAAGAATATTTCGATTTCTTGAATGAAAACTTAGCATATATTTTTATAGGCAAAGGCCAATCAGAATCAAGATACATCGGAAAGACTGCATATGATGCAGTAGTAGCAAAAACTCCTATTGCAGTATATAAAAAATGTGATTCAAAAATGATCATGTTTTCCAATCCAGAGTATTATTTCGAAAATGAAAAAGAATTATTCGAAATATTCGAGAAACTGCAAAACCCAGCAACTTATCTAATGTGGGTTCGCAAGCAGAAAGAAGAAATTTTTGCTAAGCTTCCTGAATCTGATTTTAGATTTTCTACTTATTGCGAATCTAGACCAGAAATAAGTGAAGAATTATATTTGAAAAATACTGATCTTATACGTGTTAAGAAACATGATGAAACAGTAATTATTGATCAAGAAAAACAAGCAATATCTTTATTCTGATGACTCTAGATGAGATACATAACCGAATATTCGGTGAACAAAAACCTTTGCCTACTATTCTTACATGTCCGATAACAGGAAAGTTGTTATGGTCATTGCCAGTAGAACATCATGTGATGGATGCGTCACATTATTATTTTCCCGAAGGCGACAGAAAAATAATCTTTGAACGACATCCTTTTTCGTGGTCACTATTTAGACATACAAATTCCACATCATTAGGCGGAAAAGTTATTTCTTGGTGGAGATTAAATGATGACAACTCTTGGACATCTATGATCGAAATCAAAGGTTTAGATGGAGTATATGAAAGAGACATCCCATATGAAACAATAAAGAAACTTCTAGCTGAACATAGAAAAGAAAAGAAAAAACGTCATAAAGAATATCAAGAACGTTTAAAATCTGGTTTACCAGTCCTACCGAATGCTATAAAAATAAATGCTAGTTGTTTAGGCACAGATTTAGTAGTAGTTGAACCTATGGGATTACCAACCGGTAATTTGATGTATTTCGATATCGTCGTTAATAAAGAAAATGATACAGTTAAATATCCATATACTGTAACTAGTATGAATGTTGACGATGTAAATGATGCATGGGATTTGCATAAATATTCTATGTATGAGACTTATGGTGACATAAAGATAGGAGATACTATAACTGAATGGGATAACGGTGGTGCATTATCACTTTCATTACGCAGAGGAGAATACGTAGTAAGAGACGGAATAGAAATTTATAAACGATTAACAGCTATGTCATAATGGATAGTATAACTATTAAAATTAGTGGATTAGGTATGACTATAAGTAAAGAGACTTATCTAATAGCAGACTTTCTTAAATCGAAAGGATATGATGTTGAAATAGAGGATAAACATCCTCCAATGAAACCAATCACAGACTTATCTATAATAGAAGGAAATGATCGAAAGATTAAAATTGTAACAGAACATTATCCTTGGCCAGGATAACTAAAAATAAAGAAAAGAATGAGCTTGAAAATATGTACTTTAAACCCGCAAAGTAGGTATGTCATTTATAAGACGACAAATTTAATCAATGGAATGATCTATGTGGGTAAAGATTGTGCCAACAATCCTAATTATTTAGGTTCAGGGAAATTGCTGAAGCTAGCTATAAAGAAATATGGCATTGAAAATTTCAAGAAAGAAATACTAGAGTATTGTGAAAATAGAGAAGAATTGTCTTTAAGAGAAATTTTCTGGATAGAAGAACTAAAAGTAAGAGACCCGCTTACTGGATATAATATTGCACTAGGCGGTGAAGAATGGAATTTTGACTTTGAAACATTAAGCAGAATGAAAAAAGAACAGTATGCTAAAATGACAAAAGAAGAAATTCAAGCTAAGATGAAGAAAATCGATGATACTTTAGGTAAAGTAGGTATTCATAATAGAGCCGTTAAAATCGCATATGCTCGTTGGAATAATCCTATTTATAGAGAGAATACTATGCTAAGATTTGGAGATATGGGTTCAAAGGGAGCAAAGAGTTTTTGGGAAAATGCAGATCCAGTATCAAGAATGAAAAGATTAGATAATCTAACTAATTCGGCAGCTGGAAAATCAAACGTTATTCTGAGAATATGTCCAAAATGTGGAAAAGAAGGTAAAGGAAATGCTATGCAAAGATGGCATTTCGATAATTGCAAAATAAAAAACTAATATGAAACTAAAAATATGTACTTTAAGCCCTCAAGGAAATGGCGTCAGAACGGGTGGAATTTGCAGATTCTCTGGTGCATTATACGGAGTAGGTGTAGATAATTTTTTCTGGGAACTATATCCTACGTCATGGAATGCACCTTTTATTAACTGGGAAGGAAAACCTTTCAAACTAGTATCACAAGCAGATGAAGACGATCTGTTACAAAAACTCGAAGAGTACGATGTGATCATTAATAACTGGCCAACTATGACTGACAATGAGCCAAACTCATATAAGTTGTGGAATGTATGGAAGCGTATCGAAAAAGCTATGAAGATTACAGTACTTCATAATACAATACTTACCGCAGTAAGAAAAGAAAACTTATCGCCTCTTGTATGGTCAGCTTCTGATTATTTATTGATTCAAGTATCTGAAGATTCGACAATTTGTAAAGAATTATTGACTAAGATGCCTTGGCTAAAGGGTAAATTTAAGCAATTTAGACAAATATTAGATATTGCTGAGTTCGATGACCGCATGAAACATAGCATGGATGTTACAAAAAAGGATGATGTAGCATTATGGGTAGGAAGATGGGAAAACTGTAGAAATACTGCAAGATGGAGTACAGTTTTAAAAGACGCAAATGTTGCAAATTTTAAAAGTCCCTTTCTTTATTGTGCCATGGGAATTGAATCAGATGTGAAATCATACTGGGGATTTTTCGCTAATGATAAAGGTAATCACGTAAGATTAAATTCACATGAAGTAAAAACTGATGCAGCATTTTTATCAGCAGGAAAAATAGATGAAGATAAATTGAAAGCATTAAAAGAGCATGACTTCCTTAATCCATTCTACATATTCGGCAGATATGAATATAAAACAGGAATGGATTTATTACAGAAATCTAAATGGGGAATATCTATTTTCGGTGCTTGGAAAGATGATTTAGTAAATGACTATATAAGTTTAGCAAAACTTGAATATGCTTCATTAGAAATCATGTTGCTTTCATTACCGATATTTGATTATAGACACTTAGACAGTATGAAAGAACGTGAGTTATTTGATGCACCTTGGGTTTTAAAGTCTAAACATGATGCTACTCCAGAAGAAAACATAGCGCTTCTAAAACGCATGGAAGAAATAGTTAACGATCCAATTTTATACAGAGAGTATAGAGAACGTAATATTGATTACGTAAAACGAAATCACTCTACCGATAACTTCATAAGTTTAATAGAAGATTGTTATACTTCAGGTAAAACTGAAAAGAAAGATGAAGATTCTATTTTGAAACTTATATACGGTAAGCCTGTAGAACTTACTAATGATTTATGGGTTTCACTTAAACACACAGATAAACAAATTCCACAGTACATAACTTATGATGAAAAGGGAAAAATAAAAATAGCTCAACGAAAAAAGTTGAACGAATTATTTTAAGATTCTATTCCAGAATTTCATAGTTCTATTCTGATACAGCCAAGATTAATTCTTATTGTATCAGAATAGAACTTTTGTTGTTTTGACATAGAAATTTAAAATGAATATCATGAAGCATTTAATTATAGAAGGTTGTGATAGATCGGGAAAAGATACATTGATAAGAAATATTTCAAAATCTTTTTCTAATGTAGCAATTAGACATTTTAGAACACCTAAGGGCGAATCTAATTCAGAAAAGAAAGATTATCAAATATTGTCATTTGAAGTAGAATATTCATTGTTATCAGAGTTTGAGGATATGATGTTCGATTTATGTGTATGGAATAGGAGTCATCTAGGTGAATTTGTATACGGCAACTTATACAGAAAAACAAACCCAGAAGAATGGGTATTGCAACAAGAGCAAGCAAATAAATTAGAATTAAACAATTCATATCTTATCTTGCTTACTGGATCACCAGAATTTTTATCTGGCAAAGATGATGGGGAATCTTTTTCATCAACTGTTCAATCAAGAATTTCTGAACAAGAATTATTCAGAGATGTTTTCAAAAAGAGTATTATACCGAATAAATTAGAAATTCAAATAGATAAGAATGGAGATTATTTGTTAGAAGACTTTATATCGGATAAGGTTTTAAGATTTTTGAAAAATGAACTTTGATAAGAATTCCCTACAAAATATAAATTAAAAACTAATATGACAGAAGACAAATTTAAAGTAAATGATATAAATGTTCAGGTATATCAATTACTTGATGATTTAGACAGTGTAGGTATGCATTCCTCACCAAGAGGACAAAAAGTTGTTGAAGCGACACTTTGTACATTGGATATCGATCCTACTTTACCAGTTATGGTATTCAAAGATAGACCATTTAATTGGAAGTATCTTGCTGGGGAAATAGCATGGTACATAAAAAGAGAAACAAAACCGAAATTTATTGAGAATTTTTCTTCATTTTGGAGCAAACTTACTAATCCAGACGGTACAATAAACTCAAATTATGGACATATTCTATTAGGTGATCATCCTGGCTCATCATACGATGACAAATGGAGAAAACCAGTTAATCAAATGCAATGGGTATATGACACTTTGAAAAAAGATCAATTTTCTAGACAAGCTATTGCATTTCTAAATTCTCCTCATTATCAATATGAGAATAATAAAGATTTCGTATGTACATTTTATATGAATTTCTGGATACGTAAAAACTATTTGGATATGAAAGTTCAAATGCGTTCAAACGATATATTTTTCGGACTATCTTATGATGCACCTTGGTTTTCATTAATGCAACAATCAATGTATCTAAACTTAAAGAAGATATATCCTGAACTGAAACTTGGTATGTATCATCATTCAGCTGATAATATTCATTATTACGAAAGACATTTCGAACTTGTAGAAAAAGTATTAAGCGGCGATCCAATGCATTCACCTAAAGTGATACTTAAAAATCCAATTTTCACATTCAATGAAAATGACACTTTCGAATTAAGTACCTATGCATTAGATTACGTGAAACAAATAGAAGAAATTCTAGCATCTGAAGAATCTTATACACAGGAAGATTGGAAAAATGCATTAAGTAATATTTTGGATATACAAGACTAACCTCGATATAACAAGTTTCATACAAGAACATATTTTGTTATATTTATAAATACCTATTAATAATGAAAATGTAAACTGCATTATGGTATTTTTCATACATTTTGTTTTTGTTATTTTTATAAAAAACTACAATGATTACACAAACATCTCAATCCGTTGAAACGATTCATGAGTTCAGCGAGAAAATTCAGGATATTGTAAGTTCAAGAAAACAATTATCTTTTCAACTTGGTGATTTAGAAGTCAAAGAAGGTGCTTTGATTTACGACAATTTGAAATTAGATAAGATTTCTACTAACAAAATCTTGGCGAAATTAAAAGTTAGACCGGATTTTCTATCATTAAGTAAACAGATGACAGAAAATGATTGGTCAATGGTATCGGATAAACTTAAATCTGTTAATGCAGATCAAGCTATCTATGCCAGAACAGCCGGCGAAGCCAATGCTATAGTTGCTAATCTTATGATTGCACATAAGAAAGCTCCAAATGGTGGAATTCAAATTCCCGAAGTATTTGGACTATTAGAACAAGCGTTAATTTCTTCTTCTGCTTCTGATTTTGTCGTAAAAGAACGCTCGTTCGATGACAAAACTGATACTGTAACAGTTACATTGCTGAATGACAAAACTGATTTCGACGTATTCGGTAATGGCCAAGACCCTTGGAAAATCGGTCGCCAGATTACTTGGTCGAACACTGGGTTCAATGTTTCTCCCTTCTTTGAAAGATTAGTATGCACAAATGGTAATGTAGGAAAACAATTCGGATTTTCTGCCGATATTACTAAAAAGAAGTACAATTACGGACACATAAACGGCATTCTTGAAAAGGAAATCATTAACTCAGCAGATGTACACAGTGCTATTCTAGCGGAAGCCGCTCGACATATGCAACGCCAAAACGTTTCGGTTAAAGAATATCTTGAATACCGTAAGCTTTTCAATGAAGAAGATCACGATCCAATCTTGAAGAAATATTTCGACTTATCATACCTCAACAAAGCTTATAAATGTGATGTTGATGAAATGCATAATGTATGGAAAACCACAGCAGACACCGGAAAAAATGCATACGATTTCTTTAATGACTTGACTTACATAGCCAGTCATCCCGATCAGATAAAACTGAGTGAAGAAATCAGAAAATCGTTACAGATTAAAGCTTCAAATTTACTATTCAAGAAAACTCTTGATCTTGAGTATGTTGCACCAAAGGTACAGATTATCAGACCATAAAATAAACAAGTCGTAACTTTTTAAAATCCTCTCTAATATATTTAGAGAGGATTTTTTATGCTGTAATAAAACTCCATATCTATGCACAACTAAATAAATAAAATAAAAATGGATAAAGCAGGATATATTGCTATTATGCGAGCAGTAGGAGAACTTATTTATGTATTAATGGTACAAGCAGGTAAAGTACCTACTGAATCAGCTCGAAAAATTGTAAAAGCTTTTCTACAAGCATCGACAGGACAATCATAAAACATAAAATATGGAAAATTTCACAGAACAACAAGCATTGACTATTTTGATTAATGCAGCTAAAGTAGCACAAGGAAAAGGTGCATTCTCATTAGAGGAAGCAGAAATTATAGCAAAAGCTATAAAAGTTTTCGTAAAAGAACCTGTTAAGGAACCCGTACCAGAATCAACAGAAGCTGAAGCTCAAACTGCAGAATGATAATTGATTTAGAACATCTTGAATTCGACAAAAAAATTGAACTTACAGTTCCTGGATGGAAAAAAATAGAAATAGTGTACGCTTTTCGAATGTATTCAGGGATATCATGGTTAGTGTGGAAAGTATCAGACACCGAACATATATTCGAGATACAACACAGCACGGTGATAATGAATCATGGTACAGATTTAAAGGATCACTTTATTCTGACTCTGAAAGTATTCAGAGAAGATTATCTAGAATGGAAAAAACAAGATTTCTCAGAACCTTGGATGGTCAGTTATCAACATCAGTTCGAAAATTTAATAATATGAAACAGGAAATAGAAAAAACAAGAGAAGAAAGATGGTCAGAATCTACCTTCGAGTGGGTAAAAACTGAACGATCAGGTGATTTTTCACGATTCAAAGATACTACTATTGAAAATGACATAGAATACATTATCTTTCAAGATGATACACGTATAAATATCAACTTACTTGGTGATGTTGTACTTGTTCATAATGAAAATGAAGCGTACTTGTCTGATTTTTCACTTAAGAATCAATTAGTAAGTGTATCGCAACCTAGTCAACCTTTCATAAGCAAACAACCTGCTGTACAACAGATAGCTCCAGTAGTACAAGATAATCCGATTCATGGTTTATTACGTAAAGCAAAGTTTAATACTGAAGAAATTCTATTACCAGTCAATATTTCTATTCCAACTTCGGCAATATATGACGTGATAACTGAAAATTTTGAAGATGGTGAAAGAGAAATTCTCAATTTCATACTGAAGAACATAACTCCTGAGATGATATCAGATGCATTGTTTATTGCACTACATGATAAATATACAAAATAATAATGGAAGTAAGAGAAATAGAAGGCTATAAAGCTGTAAGATCAGCTAATGCTAATATTGCAGTCATTACATATACATTATCTAATGACATAATAAGTGAAATAGGTATAGTAAGAGAAAAAAATCCACATTTTTCAGCTGGGTTTTGTGAAAATTTAATATCTGGTACAGTTACAGATGATGATGCTTCATTGCTTGAAAGAGCAATGATTGAATTGAAGACTGTAACTGGATTAGTAGTAAAAGATTCACTGAAATGGTGTTATTTAGGTGAGATTTATCATTCTAAAATTTCTCCTGATCCCATCTATATTTTCTCAGTTAATGTAACAGGATGTAAATTACAGAAATTAACGTCTGATACTGTACTTTCATTTACATTAGTACCAGTTAATGATGCACTTAAAATACAAGATAGTATTTTACAGACATCTTTCTTTAAATTATTCATGAAACTTTATCAAAAAGAAATAAAAGACACTACATGTACGACTTACCAAACAGAAAACAACGCAGAGATATTGCCAGAAAATTAGGTCTTTTAAAAAGAAGATCGAAAATGGAATACAAAGATTGGCTAGAAGAAACTCATCGTTCTCAGCTAATGGGAAAAGAACTTCATCGACAGAAAACAGAAGAAAATCTGAGAAAACAAGAAGAAGTTGAAGCAGAAAAAAATAAAGATCTATAGTGGAAATATGGATAGCAAAGGGATCAAAGAAAGAGTTACGTAAAGCTTTTCCTTATATCAGAGATTTTGCAGTAATAGATGTAAAAGAAATTGCAAATAGTTTAGGTTATGAGACATCTATAGATTTAGATGAACATAGTTACTATGTATTATCTTCTGAGATTCAGAAACGCTTAGTATCTTTAAATTCTAGTAAACGATTCTTTCGCATTCTGTATCTTGTAGAAGACCAACACAGTTCTATGGGATATGAATTATTAAATTTCTCTGTTGAACATAATTTAACATACGATAAAATATACACTCTCGAAAAAGATAGTTTTGAACTATTCATATCGTCAGATGATTATCACTATTCATAATAAATTGGGACCAAATTTCTGGTCCCAATTTGTGTAGGCTGATATATAAAGAAAAACAATATCGATGGCATTAAGTAGAACTTTAAATAGCCAACATATAGTATATCATGAACCTAGCTATGTGAGATATGGTGGTACTATATCACCAGACGACAACCCTAGAAGAAATGACGTAGGCTTACCTGTTGTATTAAAAGAGAATCCTAGTAAATCAGATTTAACTAAGACTCCTTCTATAGCAAGTGGTGTGCCATCTATCATAAATCCTTATGCATTATTAGCGTTCCCTACGTTAGGCTCACAATTTAATCAAATTGTAGATAATCCATACAGCTCAGATAAATTTTCATCTTCTATAGCTAATGTAGCAACTGCTAATGGTAATACGAATGTAGAACCTACTGTATTCAATTTAGTTAATATTCCACCCGATGGAGCAGACGATGCATGGGTAAGTAAAATGCCCTATAGATATACAGATTTTCTGTACTGTAAATACTATAACGTTATTCCAAACAACCATTTAATAACACTTAGAAGATATCCAGCACCAGCTTACGATAACTTAGGCGTACCCTTAACATCAGATGATGCAAAAGGTGCTTGGCAATCTATGAATAAGGGTAAGTTTATGCCAATTGCTCAAGCTGTAACATGGGCAGGCGAAGAGACAGAGAATAAAATGTCAGACATAATGGGATTCGAGGTTTCTATGAACTGGAAAGAATTTGAAGCAAATGTTGAAAATGTACATGGTAACGAACAACAGTCATCTGACGGCCCAGGCATTTTTGAAGGTGTAGCTAATATTCTTACAGCAGTATCAGGAACTATCACTGGAAATAAAGTAAGCGCTTTTGAAGAACATAATGCACAATATGATCCCTATGCAAATGGACCTTACTCACATAGAGTATATGGACCAGTTAACGTTATATCTAAAACGTATAAACGTGATAGAGGATTAGATTATAAACAGTCATTTAATATTAACTTTCACTATAGTTTAAAATCTATCGGGAACATAAATCCTAAGGCAGCAATGTTAGATATTATGTCGAATATGTTACAACTGACATATAATAATGCAGCTTTCTGGGGAGGTGCAAATAGATACTTCCCAAATAGACCCGTATATCCATTCTTGGGTGGACCAGGCGGTATGAATTCGTGGTACAGAGGTGATCCTGCAGGTTTCGTTCATTCAGTAGGAGCACAGATTTCTAAAGTAGCAAATGAAGTAGCAGGGTTCTTTAATGATCTGTTCAAAGATCCTATTGCAGCATTGAAACAACTTGCTACAAATGGTGCTTCAATGGCTATGGCAACACTCGGAAGAGGTAAAGCCCCAGATATTGTAGGTATGAAAGCTCTATTAACTGGTGAGCCTATTGGTGAATGGCACATGGTAGTAGGAAATCCTTATGCTCCTACTATGATGATCGGTAATCTTATCTGTAAAGGAGCAAAATTCACATTTAATGATACATTGGGAGCAGATAACTTTCCAACTGAATTGAAAGTTACTATTAATATGGAACATGGTAGACCAAGAGATAAGGGTGATATAGAATCAATGTTCAATATGGGTGAAGGTAGAATCTACTATGCCCCTATGCATAGCGGAAACGTTTTCAATTCATCTGCACAGTATAATTCACCGAATGATACAACTGGTATTAAAGGATCAGGACAGACTCAAGCAACGAATGCGAATAATCAAATAGAAAGTTTTGCAGTACATAGAGCTTCTGCTAAGCATACTGTTTCAAGAAGAAATTCAAAGAATGGTGATTGGATAGGTTATTTGGGTATGACATATAGACCAGGTTCTGGAGATTTCGATGCTATAAAAACAGAAACTAGTGATACATTCCACCACCTTGCATCAGCAATGGGATTAGAATCTGCACACGTTAAACAAGGAGCAGGTGGAACTTACAATAATAAAACAAAACCTTAATATGCTATCGATTATAGATAATAAGCCAGTAATAGGCACAACCGACATTGATTTTAGATTAGACCTTCTTTATCCTTCAAGAGAAGCTAATATACTAGTCAATGACAGTATGATGGTAGTAGTAAAAAAGGGAGAGGAAATGCGACCTGATGTATTATCAGCTAATTTCTATGCATCTACACAGATGTATGATTTAGTACTTAAACATAACGGTATATCTAATCCATTTAGTATAGATGAAGGAGATGTGTTTATCTCTGGCCCAGCAGATGAGATGGTTACAAATAATACAGCTTCAGCTAAATTGAATGCCGCAGTAGAAAGTGTAAGACAACAGTATATCAATACCAGTAAAAAATCTCTAACTGATAGAAGACTTTCTCTAGTCGAAGCAAAAAGACAAGAAGCTGAAAAAGTTCGTTCATCAGAAGCTATGAAGAAAAGAGCAGAACAATCTGCTATACCGGGTTCTTTATTGCCACCTAATATTGCCGAAGAAGGAGAAAGAGAAATCACAGTAGTAGGAGGAAAAGTATATTTTGGAAAAGATGTAGTAAGAGGAAAAGAAGAATGTGCAGAGCCTTTAAGTAAAAGTGAATTCTTATCTAGATTAATCAAAAACAGAAATAAATAATGAATAGCGTAGCAGAAAACGTTAATCAGTTACAAATAATAAAGCAAGTAGCCAAACCCTCTATTTTACTTGATGAAATGTCAGTGATTGATACAGAATATGGTACTAATCAGACTATTGGCCCTGATAATCAGGGCCCTGTAAAATACACAAAAGCTGTGGCTGGTGATATGCCTCTAGTATACATGAATAAAGTATACTATAGAGGTGTAGATATAGTATCGATGCGTATTTATTCTACAGATTTCTTACCAAGACTAGATTTGACACTGCTAATAAGAAATAAAGTTGTATATTCTACATCATTTCCAAAAGATGGCGATATAGTTTCAATATTTGTACGTTCTAAGGATGATTTACTGAAACCTATTAGAAATGACTATTATATAACAAGTGTAAGAATAGATTCATCAAGAAATGAAACAGGATATGATAATATGTACATTGCTGGTATTTTATATGTACCGGGTATGAATAGCCAGAAATGTCAATTTAATTCTGGAAAAAGTATAGATGTACTACATAAAATATCTCAAGAATTACAAATTGGCTTCGCAACAAATGAAACTGATACTTCTGACGACCAAACTTGGATTTCACCGTATCAGAAAAAGATTGACTATGTAAAAGAAATATCTAATTCAGCTTGGAAGAATGAGGATTCTTTTTTCAAGACTTTTATAGATGTCTTTTATCATCTTAATTTTGTCAATGTTGATCCTCTGTTCTCACTTACGCCTGGTTTTGAATTAGGCGTAGATATGCAAACGTTTTCATCAGATTATGATGATTTCATGGAGCTAATGAAACATGAAAGTAACATTATGTTGACGAATAGCTCATCAGCTAAATTTTCTAAGTTTAGGATAGCTAATTATGAACAGAAGAATTTTGCAAATGCGATCAACTTTCATGCAGGATATATGAAGTATATGCATTATTATGATTCACTTCTAAAAGAAAAGATAGTATTCTTATCTGACCCTAAGACAACTCCTGGAGCAGAGAAAGATAAATATCTTTTAAGAGGTAGAAATGCAGAAGATCAAAAAGACATGTATGTTTCACATGATTGGATGGGTACAGTATATGGAGCAAATGGTGAGAATTGCCACTCTAAATATCTGTATGCAAAATCTTGGAATTATCAAAATCTTTTACATTTACAGAAACTAAGTCTTGATGTCACATTAGAAGGAGTAAATATGAACTTGAGAAGATTTCAAGTCATCCCAGTTCTAATCGTAATAGAACGAGATCAATCAAGAAAACAAGCTAATCAGACTGAAGAATCTGACGATAAATCAGGACAATCACAAACCGATCAAGATCTATTAGCTGTAGATAAGTTCTATTCTGGTTTTTATGTTATAGACGCAATAGAGTACATTTATGAAATGGGTCTTTTAAAACAGAAACTTACACTTCTACGAAGAGAATGGCCAGTACCACCAAATAAAAAATAAAGAATGTTAGTAGATAAATTAAAACGAGGATTTCTTACAAGTGGGATAACAAAAGGCAACGATCCGTTGTACTTTGCACAAGATCCTACATATTTAAGTTTTCATCTAAACTTCTTTTTGCCTGATGTAGATAGTGGTTATACTGCCGATGAGTTTTTGATGTATTCATTTGCTCATGATGGTCTATTTCGCAAATCTCAATTTTCAAAAAATGATTCATCAGCATCTAGTATAGCAGATCGTATAAATAATTACGATTTTACAGATAGTGCTGAAGATTATCTCTATTCTATCGGAGCTGTTACAAGATTAGCATCACTAGAAAGTTTCAAACTATTACTCAGAAATATTCAAGATAAAACTCCTTGGTATTTTCAGAAAATAAGTGGAACAGAATCGTTTTATACTATAGATCCGAACTTAAATACAATTAAAGATGGTATACTTACAGTAGACTGTTTAGAAAGTGTAGATCAACGAGTATCTTTATTAGCTGATTTATATAGACATGCCGCATGGGATGCAGAACGTAAAAGAGAAATATTACCGTATAATGTACGTACTTTTAAGATGAGAGTACATGTATTCGAAATGAGAAATTTTGATGCTTCTCTACAGACAAAGGTAAGAACCGTATTAGATATGAGCGATCATTCTACAATATCTACTATAACTGATCATATTGATCCTTACACAACTGTTAGAACATATGAACTTGGTCAATGCGAATTCGATTTCTATTCTGCTGCACCATCGTATTTATCTGAGATATCAGTAGCAGAAGTTCCAATGTCAACATTTCAGTTCAAGATAAAATTTAAAACTGTTAGATTGACAGCAGAATACCCATTCTATAAATATGTAGTAGATAATGTTTCATCTCTAATGGAATTTCCTTCCGATAGTACTCCATTCGATTCGGGTATTATTCCTAGTACAAGAATACATCCTAATCCATTTTACGATGCAGCTCCAGTAGAAACAATACGATCTTATTTTAGACCGACTATTGAAACTGAGATGCAAAATACTCCTAATCCCACATATGAAAATGTCTATGGTAATCCACAATCTGGTAGAATAGGTGGCGTAACAGGACAAATTCTAGGTGCATTAGAATCTAGAGTAAATACTGCTATTTCAAGATTAGATTCTAATGTTAATAGTGTCATAATGGGAAATGTATACGATAATGTGCCTTCGCCATCTCAAGTTTCACAAGCTCTATTAGGGTTTTTCAATCCTGATTTAGGTGTAGGTAGTGCAACACAAGTAACTAATCAACAAGCAATACGAGGGAACGTTTTCGATGAGCCTAGAACTACTGCTAAACCAGCTGAACAATCAAACGTATATAGAAGATAATGGGAGATTTTACAAATAATTCGAAAGATTTAAGACTGAATGAATGGATTGGAATCGTTGAAGATAATAATGATCCAAACTTTTCAGGAAGATGTAAAGTAAGAGTGTTTGGTGTTTATGACGGTAAAGAGAATGACAAAATAGATAATTCACCCTATACTATTCCTACTGATAAACTTCCATGGGCTTATCCCGCTACTGGAATAATCTTCGGTTCAGGAGAAGGAGCTGGTAACCTATCAGTACCTAAAAATGGTGCAAAAGTCAAAATCAGATTCAATGGTGGTAATCTTTACGCTCCAGAGTATTTTGCTGTACAAGATATAAATGACGACCTAGTAAATGAAATATCAGATTCATATTTAGATTCGCATGTTTTAATGTTCGATAAAGAACAAGATTTAAAAGTTCTATATAAGAAGAATATAGGAATGCAAATCTATTTTAAAGGATCGAATATAATGATAAATCCAGATTCAAGTATATCAATTGAGCATAAAGACACGAAAAGCATCATAGAATTAGTAAATGGTACAATCAATATAGTAGCTAATTCAACTATCAACCTTACGTCAAATACAAAGATACAAGCGGAAACTAGTGAAGCTATAATAAATGGAAATACTTCTACAAAATTAGGACCTTCTCCTCAATACTCAAGTGTATTAGCAGAACCACTATGGATGTTCTTAAAAATGATGGCTCAAGCTATTGATGCTAAAGCGCCAAGCACACCTGGAGTAATGACTGCTCAAGCTGATGCATTCGAAACAATATCAACGTCAAAAAACGTTAAATTATCACCTTGATGAAAACTAATACACAGATTTTAGATAAGAAATGGTGTTGCAATAGAACATTTAATATAGAGGGAATTGGGAATGTCACGTTCCCTCCCGGTGTATTTACAGTTAATATTGAAAAAGACACAGAGATTAAGCTATATGATGAAATTCCAGATAATGATGAATTGACATCTACTATCGAATCGATAAAATATGCATTAGAAGCAGTAAATGAGTTATACGATGAAAAGCTAAGTAGCCAAATACAGAATGCATTTTCTTCTATTTTTAACTATAAAGGGCAGTCTAAGATTAAATTGAAGTTACCATTCAAAATTATTCTGTCAGAGGACTTCTATGGCATTAAGTTTTCTGTATTGTTAGATTTATCAAAGTTTAAATTCTCGTACAATATCGAACAGTTTATAGAAGATAAACTTAAAGCTATCGTTTTTTTACAGAATGATCCAATATTGAATCCTAAAGCTTTCCCTATTACACGTTCTATAGATTCTACAACTACTCAGAAATCAGTAGAAGAAATTCTTACAGCTTTAGCGGGTAAATTGTCGACTAACGATATGTTAGAGTATGAAAAATTAGATAATGTTCAAGACTTATTAAGAAGAGCAAAAAGAGACGGTATAGATATAAGAGAAACCTTCAATATCGGTGAAGAACTTTTGAACATGTCTGGTGAATTTACACCAACAGAAGTAGATAACATATCAGTGACAGAAGTCATTGATGAACCATGTGTAGATTGTCCAGATCGTGAAACTAATTTGACACATTTCAAACCAGAAGAAGTAAACATTATTTCTACACAATGCTGTGAGCCAGTAGAAGAATCATTAAATGAAAGTGTCGATATACCAGAATCTACAAAAGAAGACCTCCCTAATACGCCTCTTACAGACACAGACATAAGTAAGATGGTAGATACAGTACGCAAAATATCGGATGATTTAAAAAAATGTTCAGATGAAAAGGCGTTTGCTGACGCTTATAGAGAAAAACTCTATAAAATAAGAGAAGACCTGTACCCGTTATATTTATACGTTACAAAACGAAATGAATATTTTGAATCATATGAACAGATAATATCATATCAAAATACTATAGCAAAACAATACGCTAATATAATAAAAGATTTAAGTAATATAGTATCGATTGGAACAAAAGCTATAAAAACATTCACGAAAGATACTGGCATTAGTACATCAGATATAGACACACTTAAATTAGATCCTTCATTGAAGAATATAAATACAGTGTTGACTAAAATTACTGATTCATCTTTAAAAACAAAATGGGGATCTGCATTTTCAACATATAATACATCCATAACAACGTATATCAACGATATAAACACCAGTAATACGTCAATAACGGATTATTTAGCTATTATAGATAAATTAGAACATGAAAATAGCTATACACCTATACTCACAGGAACATCACTTAATCTGCTACGAACATCAAATAGTGTAGATATTGTTAATCTGAGTGAAATTTTCAGTCCTACCGAAGATACAAATAATACAAATTATACTAATCAATCCGGTATCAATCTAAAGAACAAAGGTAACTTTTATCTTCTGATAGACACTGAGAAGACTATTTACGATGAAATAAAAACTATTTTTGACATGATAGATGAAATAGGGAATTTCGAAGTTCTCTATAAACCATCATCTAAATTATCTAAAACGGGTACATCTACAGGAATAGTCTATAAAAATGTATGGGATAAATATGATTCTATATCGAGAATAGATTTCTTATTCACATCCGCTGAACAGGGATATATTTCAGCTAAACCTACGACTGATCAAGTCATGAATAATGATGTAGAAAATGTAGAAGTGGATGAAAAGGTGATGACTAAGTTTCTGAGTACATTCGATGCCGAGCAAGAGATAAGATTATTGACGAAAATAGTAGAAGCAAGAAAAATAGATACTGAATATTTTAGCAAAATAGAAACATTTGCTAAAACAGAAGCTGCCAAGACTTATCAATATGAAACATTTGCACTGTTATTTGGATTAGACAATATAACTAAAAAATTCAAAGATCAGAAAACTAAGTATAAGGCAGAGTATGATACGATATCAAAATTTAATGCTGCATTAGGAGATAAAATAGATTCTTTGATTTCTTTTTCTAATCAGAAAAAGAAATGTTTCGAACAACAAGAACAGAATCTAAAAGATCTGTATGATACAAATGAAGAAGATACTTCATTAGCTTCACCATGTTCTGATCCCAAAGGAATTGGACAGATGAATCCGTTAAACCCGAGCTATATAAAGAATTGTTATTGGAAAGAATATACTAAGAATTTGCAGACTGTATCATTTATGCCTATTCCCGATATAAAAAATTTCAATAAACGACTATTCAGATATTACCCTGTAGGATTACAGATTCCAGTACCAGCTATTCCAGGTGTATTGCCAACATTACCTCTGGGTATACCTGATATACGAATAAGCATACCTCTGCCTATTCTCTGGAAGCATTTATTCACTTTAACTACACCTGCAGGTCAGTTTGTTTTGTGGATAACTTATTGTCCGCCGTTCACTGTATTTCCGTATCTAATGTTCATAGATGAAGTTCAAAATACGACATTTATTTTGACACCTAAAGGACCTACACCTGTTCCGATTAAATCGTTAGGATGGAAAGATCATTTTGAAAAATCAATAATAGAGAAGATACCGGGACTAAAAATACCAATGCCTAGTCTACCACCTGTAGATTCAAATGTGAACAATAATCTGCCAGATACTGTAAAGTCATGGTTAGAAGAATTGAAGGGAGGAGTTAAGAAAACTATCGATCAGATCAATACTCCTAAAGATACAGTTACAGCGTCTGATCTTGAAAAGAACAAGCGTCTATTGTCATTTAAAAAGACAATGAAAACGATAATAGATAAATTAGATAAGGGCATTATATCAGACGATTTCATAGAAGTCATAAAGCAGTACGTATCATTTATAGAAAATGAAGTGGCATTACGTGCTACTAAGATGATAGATTTCGAACCATTCTATGTGCCAAATTCAGTATCTAAAGCTTTACAGCTTGACGCTATAACTGAAGCAAATTCTTTGAAACAGAGAGTTTTAAAGTTACAGAAAAGTGGTATCAATTTAAACATTAATACTTTAGACTTTACTGTTATCGTTAAAGAGAAGATACTCAATATCCTTGAAACAAAATCGGGCAAGAAGATTATTTCTAACTTCGATAGAGAAATACAAGAACTGGAAAATGAAATAAAAAATAAGACTTACGGTGTATATTCTGCAGAAGAACAACACAGAAAAAGAATTATTCTAATACAGAAATATTTTTCAGAAATAATAAAGAAGATAACATCAAAAATAGTACTAAGGGACTTTGGTATAACTGAAGAAATGACATCGTTGATACCAATATTTCTGCCTTTTCCATGTAAGAGTAATATATCGATATCGCCTATTCCATCCTGGTTGATACTTATTATCGCAGCGATCAAAAAACTGGATAGTATTGTGACATCTGACGATATGACAATTAAGATAGATAAAGCAGTATCATCACAGTATAATTTTGCTTTACGCTTACCTTCTGCCAGAGATTTGATATCAGACATAACACAAGATGTTTTAATACAAGTAATGAACAGTGTAAGTGTACCTGTGCCTGGATGGCCTTCAGCCGTACCATTTATCGAAAAACCGTCAATCGTAAAACAGTTAATACAAAATTCATTAACGGATATCTTCAAGACTAAATTACGTATGCCTGCTATAGGTGGAATTACTCCTATGAAAATTGAACCTGATTCTGTAAAGAAATTGGCATCACCTGTGATAGATATTGCTGTAGAAACTGTATTCAGTATATTAATAGAAATAATTATTAAACAAATAGCTAGTGCGAATGAACAAAATAATATACAAACTATAAAGAATATACTCCAGATAACAAAATCTGTTTTAGGAACAAACATAGAAGATTTGACATCTGAAGACTTAAATGAAATAGCAACAGCATTCACGAAAAATGCAATTCTTGAAGTTGAATCATCATTAAATGATACATTACATCTTTTAGATGTGCCAAGCAAACAACTTGTATCATTTATGGCTTTATTTTCTCCTATACAAGGAATAAAATCAAGTATTCTTCTGAATAATCAGAAAGGACCTTATATCGAAATAGGAACAGATATAATACGTGCATTGATGAGTAAAAATAAGATTACTCCGAACTTTTTAACGACCCTTCTATTATGTACAACAGGTATACCCGGATGGACAATTTCATCATTGTTTAATCCATCTAGAAGTATAGAAAAGTTGCCTCCTTGGGAAAGATTATGTCTAAAAAATGCTCCGTATGTAGTTTTTTTAGATCAAATTGCAGCAACAGCACAACGAATAGGAGGATTAGGAAACAGTTATTTAGCTCCGTATTATACACCAGAATAAATTATTAACACTTTAAACATAATTAATATGCCAAAAGCATTAGTTGAAAACAAAACAATCGTTAAACAAAATTCAAAGGATAAAATCTATTGCCATGAATCTTATACACAAGAAATGTATGACAGGTTCAATGGGATCGATATCAAACCTAAAGACGTTAAGCTTGGTCAAAGTTTAAAAGCTCTAGATTTGGAAGTCCTAAATACCGGTGAAGTTGAAATTCACACCGACGCAGGAATAGACATCTATCTTGACATGCGAAAAGAAAAGAAATATTTCGAAGCTATTGGTATTACAGATTTCAGTATAGAAAATCTTAAGAGATTATCTAGAGAAGGAGTATTCAAATATCTGTTCAAGGAGAAAGATGAATATGTAGTCCTAAAAGGAAAAGAAGGTGCTGAAAGAGGAACATTGTATGATTCACATTTAAGTTTCGTACGAAGAGAGTTTACAAAACAGATTACTTTACAATCTAACGCATACGTAGCAAAAGTTATTTCGAAAAATCAAGGTGGTTTCTTCATTTTGGTCGGTGGAGTAGAAGCATTCTTGCCTGGATCATTAGCTGCTGCTAATAAAATCGTAAACTTCGATACCTTTATCGGTAAAGAAATTAACGTAATGGTTGAAGATTATCTACCAGCATCAGATACTTATATCTTCTCATATAAGAAATATCTAGAGAAAATCTTGCCTTCTAGAATGGCAGCATTAGATAGAACAGCTAAACACGTAGGTATTGTAACAGGAGCAAGTAAATACGGTATATTCGTAGAATTTGAAGAAATTTTCACTGGTCTTTTACATAGTACTGAAATGACTGAATCTACTCTAGAGAAATTCAGTTCTTACAAATATCGTCCAGGCGATAAAATTGAACTATGGGTTAAAGATATTAAAGGTGACAAATTAATTCTAACAGAAATCGATCCTTCACAAAAAGTCGATGAACTTAAAACATTCAAAGATAAAGTTGAAGGAACAGTAATGTCTGTTAAAGCTTCTTCTATCAAACCTTTCGGAGTATTCTTCGAAATAGAAAAAGACTTAGTAGGTCTCTTACCAACTAAGGAATTAAGAAAAATGGATGTTAGAGTAGAAGTAGGAGAATTTTATCCACTCTGTATATCATCAATTGAACCTGATACCGGTAAAATCTACTTATCAGCAATTAATGATTCTAAATAATCATTTCTTATTTGACTTAAAAAGCCAAGGGATTTTATCCCTTGGCTTTATTTGTTTGTCAAGCAGATATATAATAAGAACAAAATAAAATGTATGCAGGATAAACTTTTAAATTATAGTGCTTTATCGTCGTCTGTCGTGGGCGTAGAATATGAATTCTATAGCTTCAAGTCACCGAATATTATAGCTAAAGAAGTAGCTAAAATATTGGGTAAGAAAGTATTGATTAGTAGAGCATCTGGAAATGTCAAAGATTCTAAATCGGCCAAATATACTGATGATGATCTAGTAGCAAAAGTTACGACTACAGGAGCTAACGATAAGAATAAATCTGTTAGTAATGTTTCAAATGTGTTTACGCCTGAACTTCTTAGTGACAAAGAAAAAGCTAAGAAAAGCAAGTCAGAATTTGTGCCTACCGCTTCTACTTTAGTATTAAAGAGAGATTACAGCGGCGGAAGAGACATGAATGAATTAGTGACGGGCCCTCTACCATATGAAGAAGCAAGACTTACTATAATCAAAATTTTAGATTGGATACGATTAAATGGATGGACAGACAAAAGATGTTCTATGCATTTGAACATAAGCTTTAACCCATTTTTATCGAAATTGAAAAATGGAGTTTCACATTTGGAGCCTTTGAAAATGATCCTTTCATACGATGAAAAGTATATTTACGATAGATTTCCAAATAGAAAGAACAACGTATATGCTAAATCAGTGTATCAAATTCTTCCAGTTAATAAGTTTGTATTCCAAAGTACTGCCGATAATTTAGATCCAGCAAACTTCATCGTCCCAGATGAAAAATATTACGGCCTCAATTTTACAAAAAGAGTGCATAATTATCTAGAAGTTAGATATGTAGGAGGAAAAGATTATGAAAAGAAAGTAAATAAAATATTAGAAGTATTAGATTATTCTATCTTAAAAATCTATAATGCATTACTTAACCCGGGAATTGATCTAACTGAAGCAGAAAAGCTAAGAGGTATGATGACTAATATGAGAAAGATAACTGAATCATTTTCAAGTCCTCAACGTTTCTTCATTGATTATCCAGCTATCAATGTACTAATCGATATGAAAGGTAACATTGAAATAGTCAAGAGCTACTGGACAAGTTTACGTGAACAACTATTCAGTCTTATTATATCAGCTGGAGCAACAGAAGGTGTATTTAATTATGATACCGATATGTCTAAGCCTCAATTTAGATTCGGTAAACTAAAGAATGTTCATGAACTCAGAAATTTTGAAATTTTCGATAGTGAGTTTGAAGGAAGTGCATATGATTGTCTATTCTTTAGATGCAAATTACAGAATAGTAGAATAGATAATTGTTCATTAGTAGAATTTAATACAGTAGAAGATTCGACATTAGAATATTCATCATCATTAGGAACTAATACATTAGTCAACTGTTACATAAATTGTCCAGATTCCATAATCGAAGGTAGCATCAATGGTGGAGTAATAAGAAATGCTATACTTGGAGTAAGAGCAGACTTAACATCAGATGTTATGATAGTTAATCAGAAATAATTTTAAATATGACAAAAAATGATTTAGTACAACAAGTAATGAGAGAACTTGATAGTTCATTTGCATTGCCTGTCCAAATTCAACCAGCTGAAATTGAAAGAAATATAGAACAATGTTCAAGATGGTTCTATGAAAATTATAGGGATTCTGTAGAAACCCAATATTATATCATAAAGTCAGATCAATTCGAAAAACCTGAATTTACTGCTAATCGTACAATAATGATGCCCGATTGTGTAATATCAGTATTTGAAGTTAAAGAAATAACTGGTGCTGGATTACTTGGGATCGTAGATAGAGATTTTGCCGATAATAAACTTATAGCTTCAGAGATTTATTTATCACCATTCACTGGCGATAGCTTAGTACAAAGAGTAGCTCAATATCAATTCTACGATTTAGCCAAAGCATTTTTCCTTGATCTTATTCGATTTGACTTTAATAGACGTACACGTAAATTGAAAATTCTTGGTAGAAATCCAAGAAGAGATGTATTTATACAGACATACGTTAAGATTCCAGAAGACGATCTATATGAAGATTTTTACTTTTATAGATATGTCACTGCAAAATCTAAATTGTCTCTTGCTAGACAGTTAAGCTTTTTTGATTTCAATCTTATGGGTGGTATAAAAATTAATGTAGCAGATCTACGATCAGAAGCAAATGAAGAGATAACAAAAATAGAAGGTGAAATTGATTCACAGAATTCACCTGACTTTTTCGTTACTTGGCACTAATATAAAACTAATTATGAAAATTTTAAACTTTATGCAATGGATAAATGAAGCTGCATCTAAACAGCATGTATATGACAAAGGATGCGTAATGTTATTCTTTGATTTCCCTGAAATGAAAGAATTACAAGAAGATATAGATGAAGACGATCTGTATACTGATCCGGAAGATGATTCATACGGTTTAGAAGATGAACCACATTGTACTATTCTATATGGTCTTGAACCAGAAGTAGAATTGAAAGACATAAAGGGCGTAGTAAAACAATTCACATATAGTCCATTGATAGCACATAAAGCTTCTTTGTTTAAGAACGATAAATATGATGTCCTAAAAATGGATATTGGTTACGTGAATCCAGATGAAGAAAACAGATTTTTACATGACTGTAATAAAGAACTTAAAACTTTACCTTTTGAGTCTTCATTCCCTAATTATCATCCACATATGACTATCGCATATTTGAAATCAGGAAAGGGAGATAAATATGTTAAGCTTCTTAAAGATAAAGAATTTGAAATAGAACCTGAAAATATAGTATTCAGTGAAACGGATGGTACAAAAACACTGATTTCTATTAAAATAGTTAAGAATGACACTATAACAAAATAAATATTATGAGAACCATAAAATACAGCGAATTTAAAGCTAAGCATATGCCTCATTTAAACGAGGAAGAAAATAAAGAGGTAGATACTATAACAGTTGACGTACCATTATTTATTCGTTTATTGGAATATGCGAAAGAGGATGCTAAAACAGACATGGACTTGCATAGAATAACAGAAAATATATTGCAACTTTCAAAAGCTAAATCACAGTTTTCAATGAAGGATTATGCAACAATTGTGAACAAGGGGCTAAAGTAACTGAATCTCAATCCTGAGCCCCTGAAGCTAAGGCTGACAGACCACGAGGTAATTCTCTAGGAGTGCAGTTAGGAGATTCTATAACATACGGATTAGGACCGTTATAGCTTCGGCTATCCTGGGTTGATTTGAATTCGCTCCTCAAATCAACCCATTTTTATGTTTTATAGCATGGGCCGATAGATATATACCAAAATAAATCCAATATGCTTAAAGAACTTTATACAAGAAATCCTGATGATGCACTATACGTAGAAAATGTATATGAGATAGAATCATCATTGGAAAATCTTATAGGTCAGATCAGAATGTTGTTATTTACCAAACCCGGTGAAATAATAAATGATCTAGCATTCGGAATCGATATTGAATCCCTCGTATTTTCCACCAATTTAAGTAATGTAGCAATACAAGAGAAAATATCTACTGCTATATACAGATATTGTCCAGATGCTGGTGAATTTACTGTGAAGATATCGGTAGAATTTTATAAAGGTACAGCCAGAGATATGTGTTTAATAGATATATCGATAGATGGTACAAAATATCTAGGAATTTTAATAAAATAAAATATAATGAGTACAGATTCAAGCAAATTTCCAACTTTTTTAAATAAAGCTAGATCAGATGCAAAAGCACTATTCGATCAGTTTTATACTTATATGACAGATAAGTATGCCCAAGCTGGAAAGACATTTTCTATAGCTAGTGCATATGGACAGATAATGCATGCATTATCTCAGATATCTGAGATGATACTCTATTACATAGAAGATGCTATAACTGAATTGAATATTTCTTCTGCTTCTAGAACGACCAGTATTCAATCTCTTGCAAGATTATCTGGGCACAACATAACTAGAAATATATCAGCTACAGGAGAAATACAAGTCACCCTTTTGAAAAACCCAGAAGGTGTAAATGGTACACAAATCTTGATACCAAGATATAGCAAACTGAAATGTGTAAATAATTCAATGCTGTATATTGTTGACTTTCCGGGTGAAGATATCAGAATGCCATTTGACGATAAGAACCCAATTTATATCAATGTCATTCAAGGAGAGATTCAGAATCAAGTATACACGTCATCAGGTGAAATGCTACAGTCTTTCAGTATTCAAGAACGTAGTTACAACTATATCGAAAACTTTTTCACTAAAGTATACGTAAACGGTACCGAATGGCAGAAATTTGACAGCTTATATGATATCCCAAAAGATTATAACGGCTTCTTAGCAAAAACTGGCATAGCAGGAGGATTGGATATTTATTTCGGTAACGGTCCCTTTGGCGCAGTTCCTCCGCTAGGAGCAAGTATTAGAGTAGAATACATCAGATCTGCAGGTGAAGATGGAAATATAAGAGATGGTGAAGATGTTTACTTCTCATGGATAGACCCGGGATATAGCATATATGGAGAAGAAATTGACTTAAATGAAGTGACACTAATAAAAATGTCAAATTCAATATCATTTGGTACTAATACGGAATCTATAGAAATGACTAGACTTTTATCACCTAACGTTTCTCGATCATTTGTATTTGCAAGACCAGAAAACTATAAAGTGTTCTTACAGAAATATAACTATTTCTCTGTAATTCATGCATTCACAACATTTGACGATAACTATTTAGATGATGACAACATCATTTATCTGTTTCTTATCCCAGATATAACTAAAAGAATGACAGAAGGTGAAAATTATTTTACCGTTAAGCAGAAGTTCTTTACATTAACAGATGCTGAAAAAACTAAAATTCTAAATTTAATTGAAGATAGTCAATCGAAAATTGTAACTACTGTGACTAAAATTGTAGATCCGATAGTTACAAAATATGTAGCAAATGTAAGCCTTATATCGTACGAAGGATATTCTACTATCTCATTAAGAGAAAAAGTTATTGATACAGTATCTAATTATTTCTTAACAAACACTAGAACAGATAGAATACCAAAATCTGATTTAATACGTGAAATAGAATCAATAGATGGAATAGATTCAGTTAATGTAAGTTTCATGTCTGAGTTGAATGAACTGAGAAGCGATCAGACATTGCCATTAATTGGACTAGATGAATTTGGCGATATAGTTATTGGTAGAGATGAACTTCCTCTTATCAGAGGAGGCTGGACTGATCATAATGGAATTCTCTACGAAGACGGTATCTATTCAAATAAACCATGCTCATTGAATATAGAATTTAAAAAAACAACTCCTAGAAGATGACAACTCCAGACAGTATCTACGATAGAACAGCTACTAGAGTAGAAAAAATCAATAATCTGGGCTATAACTATGAAGGTAAGATATTGAAGAAAACCTTATCGTCATATCTATTTAAGGATCCTTCACGTTCAGAAATATTAGCTAAAATTGATGCAATACTTTATTTTTTAGTAGAGAAAGTAAAGACTATAAAAACCTTCTATAATTATACGGTTCCAAAGAACTATCGTAAACTGAATTAAAAATGGCTAGATGGCAAAAACTAATTTTATACGCTTTTTTAACAAGCTTGGTGAAGATTGTAACTTTACTTCATTCAATTCAACATTCGGAAAAACTTTCGAGGGTTCTCTCTATTTTCCGAGAGTGTCTACAAATCTGATAGAATCAGAAAATTTATACATTCTAGAAGAGGTAACTTTACCAACCACTACGCCAAACAGAACACGTTTATCAGGTACTGCTATATTAGTATCAGGAACGCCTTTTGTGACTATCGTAGATGGTGCACCTACCAGTGAATTAGTAGAACAAGAAAAGATAGTAATAGACAATGTACAATATACTGTACAATCTGTGTCATTAAATTCTATAGAAGTATCACCTACTCCTGCCGTATCAGGTAATAGTACAAATATCTATAGACTTGACTATATAGCATATAATGCACCTCTGAAATCGAATGTTATAACTGAATCTATCGTAGCAGAGTTTGTTGATGAAACTGGCGAGTTCTTCTTTTACGATATTGACTATACTGATGATCTACCACTTATAAACAAAACTAGAACACAAGAAATAGTTCTAACGCAAGCAAATGAAGGAATAGATATCACAACGGGTCGATCTCTTATAACTGGAGTCAATCATAAAGTTAAACCTGTAGATTTTAATATCGGTTTTTCTTCTACAGTAGAAGGTAATTTCGTTGAATCAATAAATGTGTTCCTCAAGAAGACAATGCACTTTACTAGTAGTGCATGGACATATTTAGAAGGAGATGATAAAACATATACTATCACAATAGATGCAAATTCTATTTATGCAGATTATGTAGATGAAATAAAAGCTACAGATGCAATATCCCTATCAAGAAGTATAAATGGTGCTACTCAATATTTCGGTCTTATATTCATATCATTTGAACAAGTTACGATAAGTGGAGCTGAATATTTTTTACTTACAGTAAAAGAGCCAAATACAAATATGCTTCACACTGTTACTGAAAATAATTTGGAGACATTTGGATTCTCTATTACATGGAAAGAAGAATTAGCAAGCATTGGACTATACGGTGAAGCAGAATCTGAAGATGAAAGATTCAAACTTGTATTAGAGAATTTTGGTAGAAAGATAGACCAAGAAAAAGAGTACATTTTCAGAGATTCTAATATAAATGAAGAGCTTACTGATAATATTCTTTTGAATAAGAAACGTAAAGAACTTTTATTAGAAGGAGATAAGATTTACCCTTACATGGGTTCATATAAAGCGTTGATAAATGTACTTAACTTATTTGGATATTACGATGTTGACATAAAAGAATATTTTCTTAATGTCGATCAGAACTCACCTGACAAAGGAAAGTTTACGTCTGTAATTATCGATAAGAAGCCTAACAGTGAATCAGTTAAACGAACATGGGCAGTTTTACCGTCAAGTGTATACAAGAAGACTTCATTATTTGGACTTTATTATAAGCTAAATAAGACTACCGGTGCATATGATGAATTTGACATGCCTATTGTTGAAGAAGATTATCAATTCACAGCTGATGAAGTACTTATAAAGCTTTTTGGTCTCAAAGAATTACTTAAGAAAGATTACTTACCGCTGAATGCCAGAATTTATGACATAACAGGTGAAGGTATCTATTTTGAAAAGTATAGTCTACCAACATGGTCTGATGATACAACTATCCGTACAATAAACTTAGGTACTTTACCTGATATTTATGTCTATCCAGAACATGAAGCAATAATCAAAGATATTCGTGTAATAGATGAATACTATATCGATAAATTTACAGATCAAGGATTAACTGGGTTTTATAACTCTAATATGTTATTGCATAACTGGGAACATAAAAGAGAATACCAAGATTCTATCTGGGAAAATATGCCTCCGGGATTAGTAGACATAAACTTTAATACAAATATGTCATATACTAATCCATTAGCAGATGATACAGATATTGTCATAGGAGCTCCTATACTGTTAGAAGTTATATTTAAGTTAGAATGGAAAGAATGTTTCTTTGCTTGGAACGATCTAAATACAAGCAATGCTGATGATTTAGTAGAAATCATAGACGGTGGAGATTCATTAACAGAAGTAGACACAATAGTAGACGGTGGAGTATCTGATACTCCATATTTTGCAAATACGATAGACGGCGGTGAATCAGCTGATATGGATAATATCGATCTTTGGACATGGGACACTTTGTCTAGATGTGATTACGTAGATATGCGTATCATAGTTGATCATTCTGTACCAGGCACATTTCATTTCGATACTGATAGAAGACCAATGCAGGAATTCGAATTCGTATACACAAATATAGATGGCCAATCATATAAACGTTTAGTATATCCTATCAATTTACCATTCAGCGGTATCTATAATATTTACATCTATGTGTATGATGCGTTGAACGGTTTCACTATGCAATTTTTAGAAAAAACAGTTAATACTGCAAATGCCCAAATTACTACTAGTCATCAAGATGCAAATACAGTGACTACTTGGGACAATATGGATATTAACTGGGAAAGTTTATCAATAGATAATTTAGAAACAGGTGTTCCAGAAACTGCACAAACTAACTTAACAGTAGAATACATAGATAGAAGAAATAGTCAAGTAATCGTGACAAATGAGCAAGAAGTTAATAAAGGAGACTTCTTATTCTTTTCAAGATTATCGAGCACGTTAGAATTGACTAACTTAGCTTGTCCAAATGCTGCATTCACAGAGTTATCGTATGACACAGTGGTTTACAATAATTTCGGTCATCCTTCATTACATAATTTACCACTATACGCTAAGATAATGATAAAGAATGCATCGGGGCCTTATTATGAAATGGGAACTGGAGATTTCTGTTATGGAGACATAATTGCTCAAACTTCTACAGAAACTCACATTAAGATTCAAGGAGAGTTCGATAAAATACAAACAGGCCATTCTACACTTTTTGTAGACAGTGGATTCTATAGCGGTACATATGCGATAGAAATAAAGGGATCAAGTGTAGCAGGAGGAAAAACTACTATATTCTTAAATGATTCACAGAAAGAATTGTATAAATTAGACAATTTATTTTCAGTGTATTTGGCTCCGTATGATATAGATTATGCAGAAACACATATTGGTAAAGTATCAGAAATATTCGATAATTCAGTTAATAGTTGGAATGATTATAGCGGCAATGATTGGATATCTAGAGAGTTACATTCAGTAGAGAACCCAGGATTTATTATTCCAAGTGTACATGCTGGTACTACTATAACAATAAATAATTTCGATACTTTTACATTTAGCGATAATCCAGTATTAAATAATGGTGATACATCTTCATTAGTCGCTGCAATACAAGAACTGAATAATGCAGATAATGAAGGTATTGAGAGATATGACTATACACTTTTCCCGTCAGAAAAGATATACATTCGTGACATAAATGGTGTTATTTTGACACCAGTATCAAACACATCAAATACTGTTACATTATCGGGAGTACCGAATAATACGTTAGATGTTGCAAATATATGGTCAGGTAATGAATGGTTAACGATTGTAAACATCGAAGATAATGTCATCACTGTCAATTATATAAATGATCCAGTAACAGAAGCCCTATTACCTTATAACTGGCATACACAATTAATTATAGTTATGCGCCAATTTTATGATTGTATATTAGCAACTTCAAAAACTGATTCATTAGACATGTTCGATCAGATAATAATAGATGATAATTTTACTACTTCATATGCAATGGGTAATGCAGAATTATTCAAAGCACTAGGAAAGACAGATAATAACGTACAGTTAAAATATAAAGAATATAATAACGATAATTTCTTTGAAAACGATATTGCTACTATGCATACTGAATATACTGGTGCATTCACAGAAGTCTTCTCTATTAGAGACTTATCAGTAAGCAATAACTCCATAACAATAAATCAGAATACACTTGTCACATTTCATGATGATACGACAAGAGTCCCTGCTAAACAATCATGGAACTGGAAATTATTTAACGACAAAGATATAGAATTAGTATCTGTATCAAGCAAAAAAATGACATGGAAATTCGAAAAATCAGGATTGTATAACATTCAACTCACAGTAGTTGATAAAAACGGTAATATCTCAGAGACTATAAAAAAATCATTCATAAACGTTTTGTAAAGACACTATATGTGTAACTAAAATTAAAAACGCATGGAAAAGAGAAGAAAGAGGAAGTATGACGATGAAGAAGTAGAAGCAATAAAAGAAGTTGCTCCAGTTTTAACAAGAAAGTCTTTAAAACAAATCAAGTTTACACAATCACAATTAACGTTCATTAAAACAATCGACAATAATTACATAACTACATGTACCGGCCCAGCTGGATCGGCTAAAACATTCGTTTCATGTTTTTATGCAATCGATCAATATATAAAAGGTAATTTCAAAAAGATAGTTCTCATGAAACCTGCAGTAGAATCAGGTGATAGTGTAGGTTTTCTACCTGGTACATTACAAGAGAAAATTGCACCGTACATGGAGAGTTACGTATCAAATATTAAGAAGATAATTGGTACAGAAAACTACAACAACATGCTTGCTCAAGGAGTTATCGAAATGAAATCTTTGTCACATGAAAGAGGAGTAACTGAAGATGATTCAATTATGATCTTAGATGAAGCCCAAAATTCAGATTTACGACAATTAATTTTGTTTACTACTAGAATGGGTAAAACATCGAAAGTTATTATCTGCGGAGATACAACACAGTGGGATGAAAAGAAACGAAGAAAAGATTTTCTTACTTTCAATAAGATAATGGAAGGTACTGAAGGTATTGGTCTATTCTCTTACACTAGAGAGGATATCGTTAGACATAAGATAATAATCGAAATCACAGATAGATACGAAAAATATAAAATAGATAATAATTTAGATTAAAAGAGAATAACACATGTTCTCGCATATATAACATGTGTTATTTTAAATTCCATAAATAAAAGAAAATATGACATTAAAACATGTGAAACTCTATGAAGAGTTCTCAAAGGACAAGGTAGCAATAAATAAAGATGCGTTCTTAAACATGGTAGAAGTTAGATATCCAGATTTTAAAAATAAAGTCGGATTCGTACTCGCTAAAGACGGCATCGAGGCTGCTAAGAAGAAATTAGCAGAGTTAACTCATAGAACTATTGATTCGCTCTTTGATGAAATTCAAAAGAAAGAGTATGCAAATGCTCAAGCTAAAAAGTATTATAAGAAGAAAAGAGGAGAAAAAGGAATTCGTTCATATGAAGGAATGGTACCGACCCCTATATATCTTGAAGATTATACTGATCGTATAGAAGAGTTCAGAGAAGCTGCAGTGAAAAATCTAAAACGTGCAGAAGAAACAGAAGATGCAAATGAAATTCAAAAGGGTGAACATGGTATCTATACTATGAAAGTATTTTTTACTGCCCCAATTTTCAAACGTCTAAATGATGCTATGCAAAAGATTAAAGAACGTTACGATGTTCAGCAAGAATCAATCAAAGCTGGACATCATGAAACTGACTTAATCGATCCGTATACTGGAGATAAAATAGTATTAGATGATGCAGTGAATAAAACTGACAAAAACGGTGTCGTATTCGCAGATAATAATTCTTATACAGCTTCTCGTACTTTAATGAGACCTGGTGCTAGATTAGAAACTGCTTTAAAATCAGGAAAACTCAGTGGAATGTCAATTCTTATGTATTGTGCTGGTGTAGCAGCCGGTGATAAATTGCATATTAAAACATTACGAACAGAATTACAAAAACTGTACCCACAAGGTATAGATAAGGAAATTCAAAAAGAACAAGAAGAGGATGACGCAGCTTAAGCATGTTCACTCATATTCCGAATTTGTGAATGAGGCGAGAGAATCAGAACCTCATTTTCATTTTCCTTCTAAAAAATTCTCATTAAAAACGGGCATTAATGTCTTCACTGAGTGGAAACTTCCAAGAGATAGAGAATCATTGAATAAGAAAATGTCAAAACTATTTCCGGACAATGAAGATAATATAGAAACTGTAGAAAAACTATGGAGAGATACAGTACTCATAAATCCTGAAATTGAAAAATGGATTACAGATAAAGGGAAAGAGACGCCTATCGTACAGAAATGGGATATTTTATTTGGAATGATATCAATGTTCAATGAAGATGACATCAGAAGTTGGCAAGTATCTACAGGTATAGATAAACCCAGATCTTGGTCTAAGAGGATAGATAAAATAGAAAAAGAATCTGGAGGTGAAATATGCTGGGTACCAAGCGATAAAACATTAGCATATATAGAATCTGAACTTAAAGCAAACAAGCAATGAAAATTTTACGTTTTGTGCCAATTAATCTATTATTTAGCTTACCAATGTTTGGAATATCGATGATAGTTGTACACGAAGTTTTTAAAGTAGCTTTAGTACCGACTATTATCATTTCAATAATTGAATACGTATATGATGTATATGCTCATTCACATATAGATTATTTACAGTCACAAATAGATGAATTAAAAAAGGATCATGATAAATGAGATATGTCAATTTATTCGATGAATATCTGCTTAATGAAGTGAAAAAACATACTAATCAAGAAGAACGTGTAGACCTTCAAGATGAAGATTATACTCCTGCAGAAAAAGAACTGCTACTAAAGATTGAAAAGAAATATCCAATGGGTTCTAAATACAAATCTATAACTAGTGGCGAAACATGCAAAGTAGAAACTCATCCATACTTTGTCAAGTATAGAGGAGACATCGAAAAGCGTAGAGTATCAGTACGATTCGGTAAAGGATTGATATACGATAATGGAAACTGGGCCGAAAAAGTTGAGTAGAGAATGATATATAGTAAAATATTTTTATCCACGTTTTTCTTTCATGCATATTTGTGTTATTTTTGTAAATCAATTCAAATAATACATGAATTTCAAATTTTTTTTCAAATAGTTTTTCAACACAAAGAACTATGTTATATTATATCTATAATACATAACAACAAAACAAAACAACAAATGCAAGCAATTATCAAAAATATCGCCAATTTTAAAGCAATCGTGAATAATGATTGGTTTATTGCATATGATGACCACCTGCTAGCTTCTTAAATACGTATTCAAAAAATACTCAAAAGGGAAGCTTTAGAAATAAGGCTTCCCTTTATTTTTTGCTTATGAAACAGATATATCCAGTAGGTCTATTTTAGGTTATTTCACCTAAAAATAGATACTAAATGAAAAACTTTGAAATGTTAAAGACAACTGGTAACTCATCAGTTTATAGAAAAGCTTTTATAAAACTGTATTCAAAATGCCCAATGTGTTCACCTAATAGAGGTTGCAATAGACATTTTTCTACAGATATAAATTCATGGAAACGAAAAAGACTAACGCAGTGGCGTTAGTATATGGGACGATAGCTCAGTTGGTAGAGCACTAGATTGAAGATCTAGGTGTCGGCAGTTCGACCCTGCCTCGTCCTACAATTCTTTACCTTTGGTTTGGAATATTTAAAGGTTTTTAATATTGAACCCGAATCAATATTACATGGGAGTATAACAAAGATGGACTATGTGCTGGCCTGAAAAACCAGAAATGTTGGCTCGGTACCAACTGCTCTCACAGATAATATGGGATTATCGTATAGTGGCAATTGCAAGGCTCTGTAAAAGCCTCCTCTTCGGAGTTCGTAGGTTCGAGTCCTACTAGTCCCACACGGATGTAGATTAAATCTACGGGTCCTTAGCTCAGTTGGCTAGAGCATCTGCCTTGCACGCAGAGGGGCATCGGTTCAAGTCCGATAGGATCCACTTTGGGAATTTATTCCTTGACAATCAGGAAAGACTGATGACCTGGAGTATAGGTCAAGCGGCTAAGATGTCACCCTGTCACGGTGTATGGAGCGGGTTCGACTCCCGTATATTCCGCAATTCAATGTATCATAATCGGTCAATCCACATCTAGCCGTTAGTATATTGAAGATGAAAGAAAGAAGTGGCTGCGACATTTTTTCATCAAACAGTCTTTTAGCTCAGTTGGTTCAGAGCATCTGTTTTACAAGCAGAGGGTCATTGGTTCGAATCCAATAAGGACTACAAACATAGGAGTATGGTGCAATGGTAGCATATCGGATTCCAAACCCGCTGATCTGAGTTCGAGCCTTAGTACTTCTGCAAATTGAATAAAATGGAATGTGGAGATGAATTCTATATCTGGTGTAAACTTTATATAGATGGAAGGTTAAATACTACAGGATTTTTAGATGAGATAATAGGTGATAAAGATTGCCTTGTAAAAGTTAAGTTTATCGAATATCGTACAATTACTAATACAGTATTTTTATTAGTAGAAAGAATGGATAAGAAATATCCATACAGAGCATTCATAAATAAAAACCGAATATTATCGGATGAAGAATATCGTAGATTTAACATAGAACTTATAAGTGATAAGTTCGGATTTTGAAATAATATGTGAGTATAGCTCAGTTGGTAGAGCAATAGACTGTTAATCTATTGGTCGTGGGTTCGAGCCCCGCTACTTACGCATATGGATGTATAGCTTTAATGGTTAGAGCGGCGGCCTGTTAAGCCGAGGGTTACAAGTTCGAATCTTGTTACGTCCGCAATTTTTAAATGGGTGGATCGTCTAATTGGTTAGGACGCGAGACTGATAATTTCGTAATCCGGGTTCAAGGCCCGGCCCGCCTACCAAACATTTGGATAGCTCAGTTGGTTAGAGCGCTACACTGATAATGTAGAGGTCGTCAGTTCAATTCTGACTCTGAATACGTAATGGTTTTAAAGTTTGTACCATCTCCATAAACAAACTCTCAAGGGGGCACATGTTCCATGGCTTGGCGATAGACATTTGCAATGTCTGTGAGGTGGATTCAATTTCCACTGTCTCCACTGCAACAATAATGTGACAGTTTTGTTCCTTGACATTTTGATATATACTAAAACTATACTTCATTATGCCAAGAAAGCAACACAGTCATCATTACATCTACAAGACAACTTGTAAAATTACTAATCGATATTATATCGGTATGCATTCTACAAGTAATCTTGAAGATAATTACATTGGATCAGGGAAGCGACTTTGGTTATCGATTAGAAAACATGGTAGGGAAAATCACATGAAAGAAATTCTTGAGTTTCTTGAAGATAGAAATGCATTGAAAGCAAGAGAAAAGGAAATCGTAAATAAGATGCTCTTAAAAGATCTTATGTGTATGAATCTTATAGAGGGTGGAGAAGGAGGATTTAATAATGAACTAATTTGGACGGGTAGAAAGCATTCTACTAAGACTAAAGAAAAATTCAGTATTACTCATTTAGGAGAAAAAAATTCTCAGTTTGGAAAAGTATGGGTGCATAATCACGAAAAGAGTGCATTTATTCATCACGATTTTTTAGATGACTATATTTCTAAAGGATGGGAAAGAGGTAGAATATGTCCAAGGATAAAAGAAAGTAAGCATAATTATTGTATGTCATGTGGAGAAGAATTGTATAATCGTGCAACTTATTGCAGTATATGCACATATTATGCTAGATTTAAGGGGCTATTCAAAAAACTAGAAATAGTTGACACTAATTTAGGATTGGCAAAAGATAATGCAATTTTAAAAATTATAGAATTAAAAAAGACTATGTCTTTAAGTTTAATACGTAAGCAGTTCGGTATACAACAGAACAGCATAGATTTATTAAACAGATTGTCCTGATAGGATTCAGATTCAAAGGGGCGGAATGCAAATGACCAATCAGAGAGGTTCGATTCCTCGATGAGTAGGACCATTTTGAATTCGACAATTATGACAGCGGGAAAGACTGCACAATGATCCAATGGCACAACTGGATAGCGCACTACCCTTTTAAGGTAGGGGTTCTGGGTTCAAATCCCAGTTGGATCACATATTCTCCTATAGCAGACAGGTTAGTGGGCAACACTCTTTTAAAGTGTGGGGTTGGGTTCGATTCCCAATAGGGGAACTTAAATTTATTTCTATGACAAAAGAAGAAGCAGCACTAGAACTAGAAAAGCTTATATCTGAAGGAAGAATCAATATTTACGGTTACTCTGACGATATAGTCAAACAAGATATTGAACAGTTTTTTCTAGCAGATTACAAGCATAAACATGTTCTAAGTGTAGAACCATGTATGGATAATAAGTATATAGTGTCGACTAAAGTAGTTAGATAAATGTTCATGTTAGACTAAAGGACAGTCGCTAATAAACTGAATTAGCGTTAGGGTATGTGGTTGGACCTGAGCGGACCAATGACTGTATATTTGAGGATGCACTGAGTATAGTAGATTAATTTCGAAAAGGAAGCGCGTTTAGTGACCTAACTAAAAAATGAGATGCCAGTTCGAGCCTGGTCATGAACACATTTTCTTTGCCTATGACATTTGTTATTTTAAATTATGAAAATGCAATATAACGAATGTGAAATATGTGGTGCTAATAATGGTCGAGCAGGCTTATTATTAAAGACACAGAATACTAAGAATTTAGCGGCATGTCTTAATTGTCATGATACTATTAACACAGGTTCTTTAGTACTTTATTCAAATTTAAACAGAACGAAGGAAGAAATACAAAAAACAATAGACATTTTTAAGAACAATAGTTTTTCGAGTCTATAATATTTGTTATTTTTTAATTCAATAAACATATTCAATATCACACAAATATATTTCGATAACACGACTTAAATTTTCTTTGATATATAATTATGTTATATTTAAAAACAATAAAATTCATCACATATCATGGCAAATGACAAATACAATGCTTCAGAAGATTTGAATAAATCTGTAACAGTAAATAAAATCAATGAAGTTGTTGAATCGCTGGAAACACCAGAAACAGAAGAGATTTTAGGAGAAAATCTTGAAAAAATAGAAGAAATAGGAGATTTATTATAAACTAGATGCGGTAAAAGATTTACATCAACAACCTAGGGGTCGTGAGTTCGAATCTCACTTGGCGGCAAATACCCGTCAATAGCTCAGCTGGTTCAGAGCACTTGGCAAACAAAAAAAATCTTTTCAATATTCTCTAGTAAAACATAATTTAGAAGCGGCTTAAGAGATACTTCATCTAACAACCAGGCTTATGTAGGTTCGAGTCCTACCAAGACGAAAGTTTTGTGGTGGAATTGGTTTACACTCCCGGCATCCAAAAGACTCTTTATTTTATTCTCTAGATTTAAAACATATTGTCGAAGCGGCGTAAAGAGTTACTTCAACTACCTTTAACATAGATAAACAACGCTCTTATGAAGGTTCTCGACAATTACCGGTTAGTGGTAGAGTGGCAAATACGGCAGACTGTAAATCTGCTCCCTTCGGGGTTCGGCGGTTCGAGTCCGTCCTAACCGACTTATTAATGAACAACGGTTCATAACATACAAGCTTGAAACGTGGGTTCGAATCCCACAAAGAGAGTTCTTCTAGAAATACACCTCCAGGGTAATAATTCGAAAGAGTAGCTTTATCGTCTAGTGGTAGGACGCAAGTGATCATATTTCAGAAGCGGTACAGCGAGTTACATCAGCCTTTTAAGCTCGGGGTCAAAGGTTCGAATCCTTTAATCCGTACGATTTTAAGTATTGTGTTTTTAAACAAAGGTGCTTAATAATTATACAATACGGATTTAGCTCAGTGGTAGAGTACGTACAAACACACTCAAGTAAAAATTCTCTGAAATTCTGATTTCGTAGCTTAGCTGGTAGAGCAACAGATTCTTAATCTGTGGGTCATGGGTTCGATACCCATCGGAATCACTCAACTTCTTATCTATGGCTATTCCCAACCTCCCATGAGGCGAGTAGTAAGGATAGAATAGAAATGAAGTTAAAATATATTGCTATGTAGCTCAGTGTATAGAGCGGCTGAAAGCAGGTCCCATTCTTAAATGTCTGGCATAGCACGAAATATAGCGGGATGGAGCAGTTGGTAGCTCGTAAGACTCATAATCTTAAGGTCAGAGGTTCGAATCCTTTTCCCGCAACTATCGATAGACCGTGGAAGGTATTTAGGAATATGGCGTGGCCACAAGATATTTCTCGGTTGTCTAGAAACTTTGAGTAATTACTTCGTCTATAGACAGTTAAACGAATCGTCGTTTGGTTGTAGGTTCGAATCCTACTTCGGTAAATTTGGTCTCAGGGGCTGCTTGGTGTGGCCGACACTCTGTCACAGTGTTCAATCAGGAGGGTTCGAATCCCTTTGGGACCGCCAGAACAATTTGTTCTTTTTAAAATGCCCGTTTAGCTCAGCTGGTTAGAGCGCCACATACGTGGAACGTTGTGAAACGAGGAATGAATCATGTACAGGAATCATTTCTTTGATCATAAGTAGAAGATTATTGAATAGTATATGAAAGTGATCATTATTGTATACGAAACTTTAATTAGAAGGGTCGTAGGTTCGAATCCTACTTCGGGTTCAAAATGAAGTTATAAATGTGAATAAGTGAACAGAATTAAGTATTTAGAGAATCCGGAATAACAAAATATTTATTTTTTATTAACTAGCCATGGTGGTTTATATTCATTACTTTTAATAAGTTGTCGACAACTTATCGATAGTAGAAAATAGGTTCAATTCCTTAAAACTTCGCATCAGAACTCTTGATAAGAGAGTCTATAATATTAAATTCTTTGAAATAATAACATATCAGTAGTAAGCTATAGAGTTACATCGACTTCGGTTCAAATCCGAATTTCCGCTCCAAAATGCGAAAATAGCCAAGTGGTTAAGGCAATAGACTCATAATCTATCAAAAACAACACTCTTAACAACATTCTCTGATTAAACCATACTGTTGCATATTATCGGGATGAATTCTTTTTAGTAGCGCATTGATCTATTCGTATACAGAATCTTCAATGGACATAGCAAAACATAGAGCAACTCACAAACGGTAGCAACAGACACATATAGCGGGGTGGTAGCAGTGGTAGCTCGCAAGGCTCATAACCTTGAGGTCGTCAGTTCAATTCTGACTCCCGCAACCAATCAAATTCTATAGAGATAGAATTTACAGAATAAAGGGTAGTAATAAAACGTGTTTCATCGTCGACCAGTGGTAGGTCATCCGTCATCAAAACAGAAAGTCATCGGTTCAAATCCGATCTATGAACAAATGCACTTTTATCTTTTCTCTCTTTTTAAACATTGCGCGGTGGAGAAGTGGTACCTCGCTAGGCTCATAACCTAGAGATCACAGGTTCGAGTCCTGTCTTCGCAACCAGACAGTTTTGTTCCTTGACATTTTGATATATACTAAAACTATACTTCATTATGCCAAGAAAACAATATCTGTATCATTACATCTACAAGACAACTTGTAAAGTTACTAATCGATATTATATCGGTATGCATTCTACAAGTAATCTTGAAGATAATTACTTTGGTTCAGGGAAGAGACTCTGGAACTCAATAAGAAAACATGGTTTAGAGAATCATACAAAAGAAATTCTTGAGTTTCTTGAAGATAGAAATGCATTGAAAGCAAGAGAAAAGGAAATCGTAAATGAAGAACTTTTAAAAGATATTCAATGTATGAATCTTAAAGAAGGTGGAGAAGGAGGTTTTTGTAGTAAAGAGCATCAACTGAAAGCATCTTATGCTGGTCAAATTGCATACAGTGAACAATTAAAAACTGATGCTATAGCTAAAGAAAAATGGGTAGAAGGACAACGATTAAAATGGAAAAACTTTCCAGAAGAAAAACGGAATGCACAACTATCTAATTTAGATTGGACGGGTAGACATCATTCTATAGAAGGAAAAAAGCATATTTCAGAAGCATTAAAAAAAGCACAAAAAGGTGATAAAAATTCACAATTTGGCAACAAATGGATATTTAATGAAGAGTTGTCAAAATCGATATCTATAAAACAAGATCTATTAGAAGACTATTTACAAAAAGGTTGGAAGATAGGTAGAAAAATATTTAAACAATAAGTTGTATCTGAAGAGTTCAGATCACTGTTATATTTGATTAAATGTGAATCCCGTAGGGATAAGAACATTTACTATACAAAGTCTTGGTTCACGGAGTGACTGACTAATCAAATATATAAAACTTAATCATCATGCGCAAGAAGGTTGGATAGATGAGGGAAAAGGAACGGATGCCAAAGCACTAGAAATAGGTTAGCTTAGGACAAAGAGCCCTCACTGATGACCCCGTTCAGCCTCTGATGATTATAACATAAAGAGTAGTAACAGCAAGTATTTCATCGTAGCTCATTGGTAGAGCATCCGCCTTTCACGCAGAGAGTAGTTGGTTCAAATCCAACCGGGGTAACCCACAATGCTTCTAATTTTCTCTCTTTACAACACTTATCTATTCTTTTGAATATGGAGAGGCATAGCTAGCCTGTTGGTTCGAATCCGGCGTAAGTGACTTTTTCGATTAATTGGCGGCGGCTATTAATCTAGAATAACTAGTAGGGGTTCAAAAAGGTTTTATTAACGATTAAGTCTAGTATCATAGTTAACCTTAGTTTGTACTATTATTTTTTCCCTATTAGTTATTTCGATATATGTCATTTATGACATTCTTACTTAAAGTGGTAAGCAAAACAGATACATCAAATCCCTGTCACGGACGGAGTCGTAGGTTCGAGTCCTGCATTTCCCGCATTATTTTATTCAAACAATGGGAAATTAGCTCAGTTGGTTAGAGCACGTAGAAAAACCTGTTTTCAAATTTCCCTTTATAATTTAATGTAGCGTAGAAATGGCTGAAAATGCTAAAGTCGCAATTAATCAATTCTTATGTATAAGAATTGAACAAGATCAGTCTTCTGAGATACCAGGCTGTTACATTTATTCAAGGGAACTATATTAGTATAGTTCCCTTTGTTATTTTAAATAGAACATCATGATAGATATAAAGAAAGCCCAGGAAAAAATAAATATGACCATCAAAGATAGACTAGCACAAGGCGCTAGTGGTCATGCTCTAATACGTCTTTTCAAGATAAATACAGAGCAAATGAATATTATTCGATCTCTAAATGATGAAATAACAAAACATAGAAACGAGCTTATTATATGTCCATCGCAGAAAATTGTACGTTTAGTCGATTTGTTAGACGGTGAAGATAATGATTACTATTGGATATATGATGACGGAACTGAAATCTATCAATCTACCGCAGTAGCGATTCATACGATACTAAAAGGATATATTGAAGATAAAGCATACGAAAAACTTGTAAAAGATTGGAATAAAAAGAATAAAGAAAAAGCAGTGTAAACTGTAATTACCTATTTATAGTGTTAAATTTTTAAATTAAGAAAATGTCAAAGTACAATCAAGTAAAAGTGACACCTACTGTCACTAACCACCAAGGTGGAACATCATTCCAATTAAGACCAGAATTGGAATTAGTAGGTATTTTAGCAACTGGATTAGACAACAAATTCTATGAAAAAGAATCGGATCGTGAGAAACGTATCTTCGAATTAGTAGAACAAGTTGCAAAGAAAGATCCTGTTCTTTTAGCTAAAATGTTAGTATATGCGCGTTCAGTAATGGGTCAACGTTCGGTTACACATGTTGCCGCAGTAGCCGCTTTAAAAGTTTTGTCCGGTAACCAAGTTGCTGCAAAACTATTCACAAAACGTGTGAGAAATAAGAATAAAGGTGGACTTATCTATCGTATTGACGATATGTTCGAAATCTTGGCTTATTACTTCATGAGAAATCCTGCTAAACTAGACATTAACGGTAAAAGAATTCCAAATTTGCCAAATTCTATTAAGAAAGGATTCAAATCTGTTCTTGAAAATGCAGATGAGTACGAATTAGCTAAATATCAGGGAAATGGCAAGTCTATTTCATTGGTAGATATTGTTAATCTTGTTCGTCCAAAACCATCTGAAAAGATGCAAGAAACTTTCAAGAAATTGATGAAAGGTGAATTGAAACAGTTTAACACTGCGGAAGATAAGCAAACTAAATCAGGCCAAGAAGTAGCTGCAAAAGTAAAATCTGGTGAACTTACAAAGACACAGGCAACTGTAGAGCTTAAAGAAGCAAAAGCTGAAAATTGGAAAGAACTTATCGAAAATGACAGCATCGGTTACCTTGCGTTATTGCGTAATTTGAGAAACATTACAAAAGATGCATCAGATTCTGTATTCAATGCAGCTCTAAACACATTGACAAACTCTGAACGTATCAGAAAGAGTCTTGTTTTTCCACATCAAATAGATTTAGCTTTTGAAATCTTACTAGCTGAAGGAAATTCATTCGGTAACAGAATGGCGACTCTTTTGTTAGCAGTAAATAAAGCATACGAGCTCGCAATTCCAAACTTGACTACTTTATTTTCACACGGTAGAACTGCCGTTGTAGTAGATACATCAGGTTCTATGACATCAAACTATGTAACAATTGGAACATCACGTACAAATAAACGTCCAGTAGATAAAGCAGCATTAATCGGTGCTACATTAGCGAAAGGAACTAACGCCGACATGTACACATTTGATACATCATGTAGAAAATACAGTTTCAATCCGTTAGATACTGTAAATACTATCAAAAAGGGTATTACTGATCATGCAAATGGTGGTGGTACATACTTCGATAGAATTTTTGCATCTCTTAATGGTAAATACGATAGAATTTTCATTCTATCTGATGAACAAGGAGCTGATAGCATGGGAAGAGGTTCAGAATATGCAAGTTACATCAGCAAGAATGGTAGACCATTCATCTACTCTGTTAACTTATGTGGATATGGAACTACTATGTTCAAGGAAAGTGACAAGATCATAAGACTATTCGGATATTCAAAAGATATTTACGAACAGATTAAAGTTGCTGAAATTGATCCAACATCAATACTTAAAGAAATTCAGAAGATCGAATTGTAAAATAAGTACAAATAAAAAAGAGGGATAATCGTAATGACTATCCCTCTTTTGTGTTGTATACTAATCATTAATTATCAGTTTCTATGTATAATGATATTAAAGATATACCAATTACAGATGATGTTCCACCTACACTCATATAACCTCTAGGGCTGAGCAATGTAGTATTCGACGGTAAATTTGTAGCGACAGAATTAGTATATTTTGCTCCACTTACTAAATCAGTTATTTCATAATATACAGTAGTAGTATTAGGTGCACAAAACATTGCTAATTCATATACTGATGTACGATCGACTAGCGGTATTGCAAATCCTGTACTTTGTTTTGTAGTAGTAGAAGCAGCATTGTTCATAAACATAATAGTAGCATCTGCTGCATCCCATCCCATGCCAAACATATTTTGTTGAGAACTTGGTTCTACATCAGTAGGAGCTGCTGTAGATGTAGCCATACCGACAAATGCTCTTGCTGTAGTAGTTGCTACTCCAGTAGCAGGACCCCATCTACATACATAAAAGAATCCACCGTTACCAGCCGAATTGCCTAATCCATAAGTATTAACACCAGATCTGAAACCTGCTACGGCTGTAGTAGCTGCTACAGTAACTAAATAGTCTATTCTTTTCTTCCAAGTATGTGAATTAGTAGTAGCTACGGCAGCTGCCGTAGCTGTACCCGTAGCAGTCAGCGTAGCTGCACCTATTACAGATAATGTGGCTGCATTTGGATTAGCTTGCCATAATGCTATACTATTTCTTCCTAGAAATGGTTGCAAAGATGTATCTATTCCAGATGGACCAATTATAGCAGGTAATATTCTACCATTACCTACTGTACGCCCAAATAATGTTAATCCTCCCGCAGCTGGTGTAGCTGGAGTAGCTGTACCTACAGATACTAATCTTAAATTATTATTATCGATAAGAACATTAGTAGCTCCAGCAAATGCAGTTCCGGCATTATTATATTGTATTTGGCCTGTTGATCCTGCTGGTAATCCACCTGCTCCAGATGTTCCACTAGAACCAGATGAACCAGTTAATCCTGAACTTCCACTAGAACCAGCTGCTCCATTAGCTCCAGAACTACCTGATGTTCCACTAGAACCAGAACCACCTGTAACACCCGATGATCCACTAGAACCTGATGTTCCACTAGAACCTGATGTTCCACTTGTACCAGATGTTCCTCTAGTTCCTGAAGTGCCATTAATACCTGAAGTGCCAGATGCTCCACTACCTCCAGTAGATACAGATCCGTCAGCCATTAAATACTGAGTAGATAGTCCATTTACTTTAACAAATGTAGAACCTGTTACTGTTCTAGCTAATAAATCACGTCTATTTGCTATGTTACCATCATTATTTGCTACGACACCATCGAATAATTCTAAGACACCTGCTGCATTTCTTCTAAGACCAACGTCCGGAGTTGTTGTTATTGCATTATCTCCAACTGATGTTTGATTATACCATTGAAAGTATTTGTCTGCCGCCAATTGAAAAGTATTTGTATTTCCAGGCGTAAATGCGCAGTTATTACCGCCATCTGCCAGTTTATAACTATTCCCCAATTGAATTCTGTCATAGCCATGGCCGAAAACGTAATCACCATTATTGCTAATAAATTGAAACATTACATATTGACCAACATTACTATTTGAAAACTGTAATACTGGAAAATAGATAGTAAATGCAGTACCTGCTGCGAAATTTTGAGAAAAAGGATTATCTACTGTTATTGTTGTGTTATTAGTAAGATTCGTTATTGTTCTATATTCTGCTCCAATATATAACCTTGCCCCTATCAATTCCCATCCAAATTCAGTTGCACTATTTGTTACTGTTGTACCAGCTGTACTTATTGTACCTGAATATTTAGTTGCAGCTAAAGAGTGATAAATAACTGGTGAAATTACGTTAGCTTTTTCTTTTAATAAAGCATTTACTTCATCTTTTGTATTAACGTATAAGAAAGGATCAACATTGTCAACAATTTTATTGTATAACGTGTCAGCTACAGCTTGAGTTAATCCGCTAATACCAGATGAACCAGATGAACCGTTTATTCCGCTTGAACCAGAAGTTCCTGATGTAGCACTAGTTCCTGAAGTACCTCTAGTTCCTGAAGAACCACTTGAACCTGATGAGCCGTTTAATCCAGATGAACCTGATGAGCCGTTTAATCCACTTGTTCCTGATGTAGCACTAGAGCCTGATGAACCTGAAGCTCCATTTACACCAGATGAACCTGATGAGCCGTTTAATCCACTTGTTCCTGATGTAGCACTAGAGCCTGATGAACCATTAGCACCTGAAGTTCCTGATGTAGCACTAGAGCCTGATGAACCTGAAGCTCCATTTACACCAGACGAACCTGATGAACCATTTGCTCCGCTTGTTCCTGACGTGCCTGACGTAGCGCTAGAACCACTTGAACCTGAAGCTCCATTTACGCCAGACGAACCTGATGAACCTGAGGAACCTGAAGTTCCTGATGTAGCACTTGAACCACTTGAACCTGAAGCTCCATTTATACCAGAAGAGCCTGAAGTAGCACTTGAACCAGATGAACCCGAAGCTCCATTTATACCAGATGAACCGTTTAATCCACTTGTTCCTGATGTAGCGCTAGAACCAGTAGCACCATTTATACCAGATGAACCAGAACTACCTGATGAACCAGAAGTTGCGCTAGAACCTGACGATCCATTAACCCCTGAAGTTCCTGATGTAGCACTTGAACCACTTGAACCTGAAGCTCCATTTATACCAGACGAACCTGATGAACCAGAAGTAGCGCTCGTTCCCGAAGTTCCCGAAGTTCCTTTTGTTCCACTAGATCCACTTGAACCTGATGTAGCAGAAGAACCGCTAGTTCCATTTATGCCACTAGTTCCTGATGATCCAGAAGTTGCACTAGAACCTGATGTACCGGCGCTACCAGCAATACCTACCGACCCAGATAAATTTACATCCCATACTGAATATGTACCCGTCCCATCAATCGTATTAATTACCACGGATAATTGTCCAGTTCCCGAAATATAGTCAGAAACTTCACCATGCATACGATTAGTTACATCATAAGCAATTATAACTGTCTGTCCTATACTATAAGATAATCCAGTTTGAACAAATAATGTTCTATTTCCTGTTCCTATAATTAAAGTAGTATTAGATAATGTCGAATATTTATCGCCAGATAAACCGCTAGAACCTGACGATCCAGTTAAACCGCTAGAACCAGATGAACCAGAGGTTGCGCTAGAACCAGATGATCCTGTTAAACCACTAGAACCTGACGATCCAGTTAAACCGCTAGAACCAGATGAACCAGAGGTTGCGCTAGAACCTGAACTACCATTTACACCTGATGTTCCACTAGTACCTGACGTTCCACTAGTACCTGACGTTCCTTTAGTTCCTGAACTTCCACTAGAACCACTAACACCAGAAGTTCCTGATGAACCACTAACACCCGATGAACCCGATGATCCCGAAGTTGCGCTTGAACCAGATGTACCACTTGAACCAGATGTAGCACTAGAACCACTAGTTCCATTTACGCCTGATGTACCACTAGTAGAAACTATCGTCTTAAACCCTACTCTACCGTTATTGTCTGCTACTAAATATTTATTAGAATCAATGCTGTCTAATTTCTGAAAATCTACAGAAGCATCGAATATAACTCCAGCAGTTCCTGATGTGCCAGCTAATGCACTACCCGATGTACCGAAAATGCGAATAATGGGAGTTTTATAGCCATTATGGTCATCCATGAAAAACTGTATTTCTTGACCTTTAGTCATATTTCCAAGTAAAAGATTTTTACCTGTACTTACAATATATGCATCATTAGCTCCACCGAAACTGTTACTATCGTTGAATGTTGAGCTATTTATACCCATATCAATGAAATTATAGAGTTCAGTACCGTTATCTGCTGTTGCTACTACATCAGATGATGCAGAAGATTGATTATTATCGTTTTGTATGTTTAACTGAGCATAGCTATCTATTGTAGCTTTTCCGATGATGATATTATAACTTGTCTGTGTTGCATGATTAACAATAAGTCCAGCCGGTGCATTTGGATCACCTCCTAGCATGTTAATAGCAGTTTCACCGTTTGGATTTATAGATAAACGTGCATTAGCTAGTGCATCTGTTCCACCGCTAAAAAATAAAAGTCTTTGATTAGGAGTAGCATTACCGATTAATAAATTTGCACCCGTAGAATATAAATATGCATCATTAGCTCCACCGACATTTGCAGTATCTGAATAATTACTCGAATTTATACCTAAGTCGATAAAATTGAATGATGACATTCCGTTATCAGCAGTAGCTACAATATCAGAAGATGCTGATATTCCATTAGATGTGTTCTTAACTTCTAATTGCATGAAGTCATCTATACTTCCTTTGCCTTGTAAAATAGAATTAGAAGGAGTGAGTAGACTGTTATATACTGCTAATGAAGGTGGATTTAGAATATCGTCAGGAACACTAACAGGACCAACTATTCTATATTCTAATATTGGATCATCATAAAAATTAGAAGTCTTAACGGTAGTATTTTCGCCACTTGTTCCAGCTATTTTTAAAAGATAGCCTGATGTTCCATGAATAGAAACGCTTGTTCCAGATGAACCAGATGTAGCACTAGAACCACTAGTCCCATTAATACCTGATGAACCAGTAGAACCATTTATACCGCTTGTTCCTGAAGTTGCGCTAGAACCTGACGATCCATTAACGCCGGAAGTTCCTGATGTAGCACTAGAACCTGATGTTCCATGTGATCCAGTGGTTCCTGATGTACCAGATAGTCCACTAGAACCCATAGATCCATTTATACCGCTGGTTCCTGATGTTCCGTTAACTCCAGAAGTTCCTGATGAACCGTGTGATCCGTTTGTCCCTGAAGTACCAGATAGTCCACTAGAACCCATAGATCCATTTATACCACTAGTTCCATTAGACCCAGACGTACCAGATAGCCCACTACTTCCACTTGAACCAGATGTACCATCAAAACCGCTTACGTCAATAGATTGACCTAGTCCATTATACAATATCCCTTCAGTGCTTACTTGTACTAATGGAGCAAAGCTATCTTTTACGTATTGGTTCGTTAAATCATATTGTGGATTATAAGCCATTTATATTCGAGATTTTAATTCCTACTTTAGGAGTAAGTTCTTCAGCTTCGGTTATTTTTATATGATTGACTTTCTTTGCATTTACTGCAGTAAAATCTGATTCCCATGGACTGAAAATCATATCCTCAGCTATAATTTCAAGTTTTATTTTGCCCTTTTCGTACTCATCAAGAAAATTCATCTTTTTGAGTGGAATTTTACATTGACCAGTATTAGATATAGTACCTTCGAACATATATGTAAGTTCATTACCTTCTATGATAATTCTAGCTTTACTATTATCTAGATTTGCACCAGATATTTCTACATCACATTTAAACAACTCAGGTTTATCGCGATATATTTTATATCCTGACACTTCTTGTATAATTTCTGATTCAAAAACAGTCTTTGGTTCGACTGGTAAAGAACTTGCTTCAACTATCGGCTCAACTTCTTGATTCAGAATTTCTTCTTTTTCTTCAGATAAAATAGGAGCTGGCGCTTCTACTACTCTCTCTGTGATGGAAATTACATTTTCATCTTGACCAGGAAATAGCGTATATGAAGAAGGTTCTTTTTCTCTGAACTCTAAATAAGTTTGCATATAATTTTAATTATTTTTTCTATATATCTCTTTGTGATAAAGATATGTTAGTTACTTTTACATTGATTTTCACTGCCAAGATAGTCTTTTCAATTTCTTTGATAGTGATTACTGGCTTATTCTTATTCTTACGTTTAAGAAGTTGTTTATACGTGATGTCATTAACTTTACATGCTAATTCTACAAAACGTTCATATTCTTTGGGCGGCAGTTTTTCCTTTAGACGTTCAACTGGCGGTTTATACTTGGGTTCAGGAGGGAAGAAAAAATAAGGATCACCACCTCCTGAATTAGTTATTATTTCTTCAGCTTTGCATATAATGCCAACGTCATTCCATGTCTGTTCTAAATCACCCCATTTTTCATTAGTATCTTTCCATATCGTAAAGCATTTGGAAACTTCACTCCATTTCTGTTTAAGTTTTCCCCATACTTCACGTACTCCACTCCACTTTAAAAATTCCTTTTCTGTCGGCATATTTATGTTATTCTTATTATAGATACTACTGTATATTTATTACGTCAGCATATAAAAAGACCACGTTTTTCAACATGAGTATTTTGTTATATTTTTGTATAAATTATAAAAGGAAAATATGAAAAAAATAGTTTATTTCATTCTGCTTATCGGTATATTCAGTTGTTCTGACAACGATCGTAAAGATGACGGTTATAGAATGACGATACATGAGAATAAAAAATTCAAGGCGTCTAAACATGAAAGATGGGTACTTAAAGCTGATTTTACAGTAAATGGTTTCAATTATCAAATCATTGAAATAGATGGTCAAGAATATTTGTCAAGTAACTACGGTGGAATAACACCATTAAACAAAAATAAATGAAGTATATTATTTTAACAGCTGGATTTCCAGCATCTGGGAAATCCACAATCGTAGATTATTGCATATCTCAGGGTTATGAATCTTTATCTAGAGACGTAGAAGGCGGATCATTGCATGGTTTATCTATGAAGCTAGAGAAAAAACTTGAAGCTGGTGTTGACAAGATAGTATTAGATAATACATACATGACTCTTGAATCTCGAGCTGAAGTATTAGAAATCTGTAAGAAATATAATGCACGTGTAGTTTGTTATTATCTTACCACTTCTATTGAAGACTGTATGGTAAATGCAGTTTCTCGCATGATCCAACGTCACGGAAAACTTTTCGATAAAGCAGAAGATTATAAACTATCTAATGATGCGAATATGTTTCCTATTGCAGCTTTATACAGAGCAAAAAAGATTTTTGTGAAACCTACACTAGCTGAAGGATTCAATGAGATAAAAATAATCCCATTTGTAAGGAAACCGACTGGAAATACAGCAAAAGCAATCTTACTTGATTATGATGGAACACTAAGACATACAAAATCTGGCAATATCTATCCAACTGATCCGTCTGATATTGAAATCTTACCGAACAGAATCGAAAAATTAAAAGAATTACAATCTCAGGGATATATTCTACTAGGTGTTTCAAATCAGAGCGGCATAGCAAAAGGATTGTTATCGAGGGAAATGGCAGTAAAATGTTTCGAAAAAACGAATGAATTGCTTGGGCTGGATATCGATTACAGATTCTGTGGTCATTCTGTTCCGCCAATTACATGTTATTGTAGAAAACCGGGAGTGGGATTTGGCGTAGAATTCATTGAAAAATACAAGTTAGATCCAGCTCAATGTATCATGGTTGGAGATATGGGATCTGATAACACATTTGCTAAACGTTGTGGATTCAAATTTGTAGAAGCAGAACAATTCTTTAAAAAGTAAAATTATGCATAGTCATATCTATGGACCACGTGGTTATTTTGGTAAAACATTAGATGAAGCTACAAATGTCAAAGTTGACGAGTTGAATAAAATTATAGATGAATATAATTCAAATCTAAACTCGTTTGATACTAAAGAGGAAACAGAACAATTCATAAATTCTATAAATGAGCGATTACATACAATAATCAAAAGCATAGAATGATATTTGCAGAATAGAGGAAAAATTATGTCGAATAAGTTTGGGTTTTAATATATAAAGAAAACGAAACTTATTAATGATTATCGATAATGAAGGATTTACATGGGATCACGATGATTACTATGAAATAGATACAGATAAAAAAACAGTTCTTGTTCAATATTCATTTGATAGTCCAAATGACCCAATTGAGGACATAGATGGTAATGAGGTTACTCCTAGAGAGTGGACAGAAAAAGTTAAACAGGGTAAGAATCAAACAGTAATAAATGAATTAGAACATTTTTTACGAGAACATGATTTTACTATTGATTACACTGTAGATATCGAACATACTCTCTATAACACGCTCATTTTTCATCTAAAGACTTTTAAGGGAATACCTAAAGAAATGGTAGATGATTGGATTACTTCAAAACGTGATTTAGAAGACTATAAGAAATTTTACAGAGGTAAAATTTTATCAAAGAAGTTCGGTTTTTAAAAATAAATTTTCGATATGATAATTAAATCTACTGGTGAAAAAGACAATGACTCTTTTGAAATAAATACTGATGAACGATATGTTGAAATGACATTAGTATTTCCCGATAAAGATCCAAATACTGTTGTCTTATGGAGATCTGCTGACTCGGAACAAGTTACAGCTGCCGAATGGACAAAATCAGTACTAAATAACGATAATGACGTAGGTTTAGAAGATCTGATCGCCTTTTTAGAAGATAATGAATTTATTATTGACTGGAAAAGAAAACCACAACTTCTTGCATACGATAAAATAAAGTTCTATATCAAGACATTTAAGGGTATACCTAAAGATATGGTACAAGATTGGTTAGTGTCAGAACTTGATCTACGACTCTATAAAAACAAGTATAGAGGTAAAATATTGTCGAATAAGTTCGGTTTTTAAAGAAAAAAGTATACACCCTCTAATATATAATCAAATTAATTATTACACAATTTTTTCTTGTCAAAGAACTTTTGTTATATTAATCTATAATAATCAAATCAACAATAAATTTACAAATCATGAAAACTTTCTCTACTACAACAATGACAACAGGAACCGGCTTCGGAACAGAAGAGGGTATGGAGTTCATGACGTAAAAGAGACTAGAAAATATAGAAAAAGGCTGGTCTTATTGTTTAAGACCAGCCTTTTTTATTTTATCTGGCGAGATAGCTCAGTTGGTCAGAGCACCGGATTCATAACCCGGAGGTCAGGGGATCGTAGCCCCTTCTCGCTACAAACACTACGTTCATCTAGCGGTCAAGGATACAAGACTTTCAATCTTGTCACACGGATTCAAATTCCGTACCGGGTACAGAAAATGCAGTAGTCGCCTAGTGGTCGATGGCGCCAGATTTCCAATCTGGAAAGAG